>Ga0082212_10002923_pt1 | contig 24510 bp, 19 predicted proteins | sample TergutNt197P3_FD_71548 | JGI IMG/M metagenome (GOLD analysis project Ga0082212, IMG submission 71548) | Neocapritermes taracua P3 segment gut microbial communities from Petit-Saut dam, French Guiana - Nt197 P3 | ecosystem: Host-associated > Arthropoda: Insects > Digestive system > Gut ... | reverse complement strand
GGTTTTACCTGTACGGTTCCAAAAGGGTATTACTTCATGATGGGAGACAACAGGGATAACAGTCTGGACAGCCGGTACTGGGGATTTGTGCCTGATGGATATATTGTGGGCAAGGCATTTTTTATCTGGATGAATCTAAGCAATATGAGACGGATCGGGCGGATAAGCTAGAAGCAAAACAGGATGGACGATTTCATGCGACATCAGGATGACATGGGCTTCTCATGGAAAAACTGAAATTATTACAGGAGCGGATCAAATACGTTTTCCAGGATGAGCGTCTGTTAAAAATGGCATTGACCCATCGCAGTTATAGCAGCGAGCATAATGAACGGCTGGAATTTCTGGGCGATTCGATTTTGAACTGTGTCATTGCTACCCTGCTGTATGAATGTTATCCGGATCTCGATGAAGGCAGCTTGTCGCGTTTACGCTCCAATCTGGTGAGGCAGCAGGCGCTCTTTAATGTAGCGCAAAGAATCGATATATCCGCTTTTCTGCGACTGGGTGAAGGCGAACTCAAAGCGGGTGGTTTTAACCGGCCATCCATTCTGGCTGATACGATGGAAGCCCTGTTTGGCGCGATATTCCTTGATGCCGGATTTGAAACGGTACATCGTGTTATCCAGGAATGTTTTGCGTCGCTTTTAGCTGCCGTTGATCCTAAAACTTTTGGCAAAGATGCTAAAACACAGCTGCAGGAATACCTGCAAAGCCGTAAAATCGCTTTACCCGAGTACCATGTTATTGCCACGCATGGCGCGGCACACAAGCAGGAATTTGACGTTGAATGTGTTATTCCCAAATTGGATATACGAGTATTCGGGTCCGGCAGCAGTCGCAGGGCAGGCGAGCAGGAAGCCGCCAAACAGGCGCTGGAATTGATAAAATTGATGGCAGATGGCGAAATCGTATCGGCATCCAGGAACAAAAAGCGGGAAACACAGCTCAAGCTGGCAGGTATTGCGACTGTACAGGGAAATGAATCATCTGATCCTGGATCGTCCAATACTAGAAAATGAGGCTGCTTTATGACAGACAAAACAGGTTCAAATGCTTTTCGTTGCGGCTATGTTGCCATAATTGGACGCCCTAATGTTGGAAAATCCACGCTCATGAATGAGCTGATTGGCGCCAAGGTCAGCATTACCTCGCGTAAGGCGCAAACAACACGGCACCGGATCATGGGCATCCATACGGATGAAGATACCCAGTATATTTATATTGATACACCCGGTTTCCAGACGCGCCACAACAATGCTCTAAACAAGAATCTTAACAAAACAGTCAGCAATACCCTGCAATCCGCAGATGTCATTTTATTTCTGATCGAAGCGGGCACATTCGGATCGGCAGACGAGCAAGTCCTGAACCTGATCCCCAAAAAGGTGCCTGTTATTTTGGTTATCAACAAAACAGACCATATCAAAGACAAGGCAAACTTATTCTCGTTTGCAGAAGGGATTGCAGACAAACACCATTTTGCGGCTATTGTGCCGGTATCTGCCCGCAAACGTTTTCAACTGGGGCAATTGGAAAAGGAAATACGCAACCTTTTACCGCAAGGAGAAGCTATTTTCGAAGCTGACGATGTGACGGATCGCAGTGAGCGATTCATGGCGGCTGAAATTGTTCGTGAAAAGATATTCCGTTTTTGCGGTGATGAACTGCCTTACACCAGCACGGTTGTGATTGAACAATTTGAACGCAAGGACAAATTGCGTCGTGTTTTTGCGGCCATACTCGTAGAGCGCAATGCTCACAAGGCCATGATAATCGGTAACAAGGGGGAACGTCTCAAAGAGATGTCAACAGAGGCCCGACAGGATATGGAAAAGATGTTTGGCGTGCCGGTGTACCTTGAAATCTGGGTCAAGGTAAAATCCGGCTGGGCGGATAATGAAGCCGGTTTGCGGGCTTACGGTTACGAATGACTGGAAAAAACAACGATCGGCATACTGGTATAGATGAGAAAAACGATACCGGCATCCCGTTTTCTGCTGTCTTGTCCCAATCGGCTGATATGGAAGCAATTGCGTCAATAAGTGAAACAAACCCGATTCGTTCACGCAGGAAAACGCAACCGGAAATGCGTATCCAGGAGCAGCCGGGGTTCGTTCTTCACAGCTATGTATACAAAGAAAGCAGTTTAATCGTCGATATTTTTTCACGGGATCACGGACGAATGGCGTTGGTTGCAAAAGGCGCGAAAAGGCCGCATTCCCGCTTACGGAGTGTGCTGCAAACATTCCAGCCGCTTTCGCTCAATTGGAGCGGCAAATCTGAATTGCGCAATTTGGTATCAGCCGAATGGGTAGGAGGCATGGTGCCGTTGGAAAGTTCGGTCCTTCTTTACGGTTTTTACCTGAATGAATTGCTGTTGAAACTGACGGCGCGAGAAGATCCGCATCCGGGATTGTTTGACCATTATGTTACCGCGCTGGCGCGCTTGGCTAACACGGAATCGGCCCAAATTGTTCTGCGTCAGTTTGAGCTTGCTGTTCTGAAAGAGACGGGCGTTGCGGCAGACCTATCCGTAGACGCCCATAACGGCGGGCAGGTTGAACCGGATGAAATTTATGTCGTTGACCCGGAAAAAGGGCCAAGACCCGCACGGATCAGTGATGTCACGCCCAGAGTGACAGGCAAGACGTTGCTGGATATGACAAACGAGGATTATTCAGATTCCATGACGCAGGTGCAAAGCAAGCTTTTAATGCGCGCTTTACTGGCACATCATCTGAATGGCGCTCAAATACAAACACGGCAGATCCTTATTGACCTGATGCAGTTATAAAATTCAATCAAAATGAACGATTCTTCAAACAAAGTTGACCCGGTTATTGAGCTGGGAGTGAATATAGACCATGTCGCAACCTTGCGTAATGCAAGGGGAACTGTTTATCCAGACCCCATTCGCGCGGCACTCCTCGCTGAAGAAGCGGGTGCGGATGGCATTACCTTGCATCTCAGAGAGGATCGTCGTCATATCAGGGATGCCGATGTCTTGGCCATTCGTCCCTTGCTGAAAACTCGCATGAATCTGGAATCCGCCATTACGCCGGAAATGATTGATTTTGCCTGTCGTGTCAAACCGCAGGATGTCTGTCTTGTCCCTGAGCGCCGCGAGGAACTAACGACGGAAGGCGGGCTTGACGTGATCCGGCATTTCAATCTCGTACAGAAAGCCGTACGCCAGTTGCAGGCGGAACGTATCCGCGTCAGTCTCTTTATTGCTCCTGAAACGGAACAAATTCTGGCGGCAAAAGAGGCTGGCGCGCCGGTTATCGAACTGCATACCGGCGTTTATGCCGAAGCGCAGGATAAACAGATCGCACAGCGTGAACTGGAACGGATCAAATCAGGTGTTGCAAAAGGCTTGCAAGCCGGACTCAAAGTCAATGCCGGCCACGGCCTGCACTATACCAATGTGCAGGCAATTGCGGCTATCGCGGGCATCGCCGAGTTGAATATCGGTCATGCCATTGTAGCCCACGCCATTTTCGTTGGATGGGAAAACGCCATTCGTGAAATGAAAATGATCATGGTTGCCTCCCGCCTTTCTAACGGCTAATTCAGGAGACGGTATGATTTATGGTATTGGAACAGACCTTCTCCAGATTTCCCGGCTCAAGGCTGCGCTGGAACGCAGGGGAGATCGCCTTGCTCAGAAAATTCTCGGGCCGGATGAAATGAAGCGCTATTTGCACCGGAAAGCAAAAATCGAAGCACGCGGATTACGTTATCTGGCGACGCGTTTTGCTGCAAAGGAAGCCTTTTCCAAAGCAATTGGTCTGGGTATGCGCATGCCGATGACATGGCGTTCGATGCAGACGTTAAATGCTCCCAGCGGCAAACCCATTGTCGTCACAAGCGGCAAATTAAAAGAATATATGGAAAGAAACGGGCTGACGGCACAGGTGTCCATTACGGATGAAACAGACTACGCTGTTGCCTTTATTATTGTTGAACAGCAGGAAACCACAGAAACGCCGAATTGAAAACCAAAATGACACTCTCTGAAAAAACACACGCAAAAAGTGCAGCCCGAAATCCAGGCCCCGTCATGCTGGATATCGAAGGCTTGACCCTGAATCAGGATGATATACGGCGAATCAGGCATCCGCTGACAGGAGGGGTGATTCTGTTTGCACGGAACTTCAAGAACCGGGCACAACTCATGGCACTAACAACAGCCATTCGTGCGGAACGGGATGACATCCTCATTGCTGTGGATCATGAAGGGGGACGTGTGCAACGCTTTCGTGACGACGGATTCACGCATTTGCCTGCCATGCGGGAGTTGGGAAAATTGTGGGATCGGGATCCGATGATTGCCTGTAAGACGGCAACTGCAACCGGTTATATATTAGCTTCCGAATTGCGTGCCTGTGGTGTTGACCTGTCATTTACTCCGGTTCTGGATCTGGATTACGGTACATCGGGTGTGATAGGGAACCGGGCTTTTCACAGCGAACCGCAGGTCGTCGCCAAGCTCGCGCAAAATCTGAATTATGGTCTGGCGCTAGCCGGCATGGCTAATTGCGGCAAGCATTTTCCAGGGCATGGCTATGTCCGGGAAGATTCGCACCATGAAATTCCGGTTGACAACCGCAGTTTAGAGGACATCCTGAATAGAGATGCCGCACCCTATTTTTGGCTGGGAATGGGCCTGTCTGCCGTGATGCCTGCTCATGTCATCTACCCGCAGGTTGATCCAAAACCGGCTGGTTTTTCGTCCAGATGGCTAACCATTCTCCGCCAGGAACTGGGTTTTGATGGCGTTATTTTCAGTGATGATCTCAGTATGGAAGGCGCCCGTGTAGCCGGCAGTGTCGTTGACGGTGCAAAAGCTGCCTTGTCGGCAGGCTGCGACATGGTGCTGATCTGCAACTCTCCCGACAAGGCCGACCAATTGCTTTCCGGACTGGAATATCCCCGTAATGAAGCAGCGTATCAATCACAAGAACGCCTTATCCGCATGTTTCCCGTTAAAAAAGCGCCGGATTGGGATACCCTGCATCGGGAAGTGCAGTACAAACATGCCCTAAAAGCCGTTTTAGAACTGATGCAAAACTGATAAAAATATGTCGGACAAGGCTGGTATCGCATCACACAAGGAATTACTGAAGGTCGTTAAAAAGCTGCCTAACCTGCCGGGCGTATACCGCTATTTTGATGCCAGTGACCGAATTCTTTACATCGGCAAAGCCAGGGACCTGAAAAAACGGGTCAGCAGTTATTTCCAGAAAACGGCCCAATCTCCCCGCATCAAAATGATGGTCGAGCGGATAGCGAGGCTTGAAACCACGGTTACGCGCAGCGAGGCTGAAGCACTGATACTGGAAAATAACCTGATCAAATCATTGCAGCCACGCTACAACATTCTTTTCAGGGATGACAAAACTTATCCCTACCTGAAAATCACTGGGCAGGATTATCCCCGCATAGTTTATTACCGGGGTGCGATAGACAAAAAAAACCAGTATTTCGGCCCCTTTCCAAATGTCTGGGCAGTCCGGGAATCTATTGAAATCCTGCAAAAAGTATTTCGGCTCAGAACTTGTGAAGACAGCGTTTTTCTCAACCGGACGCGCCCTTGTCTCCTATATCAGATCAAACGATGCAGTGCCCCCTGTGTCAAACTGGTCAATAAAACCGATTATCAGAGAGACGTGGAAAATGCCGCCCGTTTTCTCCGGGGAGAACAATCAGATATCTTGCAGGAACTGGAATCCGTCATGCTGGAATATGCCAATAAACTGGAATTTGAAGAAGCGGCCATTGTGCGAAATCAGATTGCGGCGCTCTCGCAAATGCTTCATCAGCAAAGCATGGATGCCGGAAAGGAAGCAGACGTCGATATCATTGCGGTAGCGATGCAAGGAGGAAGAGCCTGTGTCAATCTGGCTATGGTACGGGGCGGCCGCCATCTCGGAGATCGGGCCTCTTTCCCTTCCAATCTGCGGGAAGCATTAAATGATGAAAAGGATAAAATAGAAGTACACATTCTCAAGGCGTTTCTGGCGCAGCATTACATGGATAAGCCTGTTCCACGTACGCTCATCCTCAATATCGAATTTGATGAGCCTGCCCTGATCAAGGCGCTAATGGAGCAGTGCGGCCACAATATCCATCTGGTTTTTCAGCCGCAGGGGGTGCGCCGCCAGTGGCTAGATATGGCACAAAAGGGTGCGGAAATCGCACTGGAGCGCATCCTGCATCAAGAAGGCGCCCAGTTGCAGCGGGTCCAGGCCCTAATCGAACAGATCGGCATTGATATTGCCGATCCCGATGCACTGCGGATAGAAGCATTTGATGTCAGTCACACCCAGGGAGAATCCGCACAGGCGTCTTGTGTCGTATTCCAGCGTCATGCCATGCAAAACAATGAATACAGAAGGTACAACATCGGTAATATCGTTCCGGGAGATGATTATGCAGCCATGCGGCAGGTCCTGACGCGGCGTTATGAAAAATTTGCCGGCAGTGAAAATAAAATGCCTGATATAGTATTAATTGATGGTGGGAAAGGACAAGTAGAGACTGCCAGGCAGGTTTTTGCCGAATTAGGACATGATATTTCACTCATTGTGGGAGTTGCCAAGGGAGAAGGGCGCAAAGTTGGACTGGAAACCCTGGTATTTGCGGATGGCCGGTTGCCGCAGGCGCTTGGCAAGGATTCAGCCGCGCTCATGCTGATAGCGCAAATACGGGATGAAGCGCACCGCTTTGCCATTACCGGAATGCGGACAAGGCGCGATAAAAAACGCCAGGCCTCCAGACTGGAAGAAATAGAAGGAATCGGAGCCAAGCGGCGGCAAAAACTGCTGGCCCGTTTTGGCAGTATGCGAGGCGTAACTGACGCCAGTATCGAAGACCTCATGTCGGTTGAAGGAATTTCACGCAAACTTGCCCGGCAAATATATAATCAGTTGCACTAAAAATAAAAACATTAAACACAAGGCCGGTTTATATAAAGGCCGAAAATGCACAGGGTATCTGAAAATTACAAAAAACGTGCCATGCCGTTCAATATCCCTATTTTTCTAACGTGGTTGCGTGTGGCATTAATACCGCTCGTGGTCGGTATTTTTTACTTGCCGGAGGCATGGCTGACGCCGCAAATGCAAAATATCGGCGCAGCAGCCATTTTCCTTGTAGCCGCTATAACAGATTGGTTTGACGGATATCTGGCCAGACGCTGGAACCAGACCTCGGCATTTGGCGCCTTCCTGGATCCGGTTGCCGACAAGTTGATGGTGGTAGGCGCCTTACTGGTTCTCGTACAACTAGGCCGGGTTCATGCCCTTCTTGGTTTTATCATCATCGGGCGTGAAATCGCTATTTCTGCTCTGCGAGAATGGATGGCGGGAATTGGTGAATCCCAATCCGTCGCGGTCAGTTCCGTCGGCAAGATCAAGACCACCTCCCAGATGATTGCCATTCCCATGCTCCTGTACCATGATCGATTTCTATCTTTTTTCGATATGAGTTTAATCGGCAACTGGTTACTGATTATTGCCGCTACTTTGACGGTCTGGTCTATGCTGTACTATCTCAAGAAAGCATGGCCTCTCATGAAAGAGAAAAACTGATGGTTTTCCTGCCCTTGACAAGTCAAGGGCAGATGCTAAAATGTTTATCTTTGTTGCCGCGGGAGTAGCTCAGTTGGTAGAGCGCAACCTTGCCAAGGTTGAGGTCGAGGGTTCGAGACCCTTCTCCCGCTCCAGTTCTTCAAAAGCATTTAGCTGCATTTGAACGGATGCGCAGAATTTTTTTTCTGGTGCACGCCATCTCATGTGCGGGAGTAGCTCAGTTGGTAGAGCGCAACCTTGCCAAGGTTGAGGTCGAGGGTTCGAGACCCTTCTCCCGCTCCAGAAGAATTTCAAAGGCTGGGTAGCAAAGTGGTTATGCCGCGGCCTGCAAAGCCGTTTACGTCGGTTCGATTCCGTCCCCAGCCTCCATCCCCCTGTTTTTTAACATCCGATAAAGTCGGCGATTCCCGATAATCAATGGGGGTATCATCATTCCTTGCCAAACGTGAATGAGATAACGCTCGAATCTTTCTTGCTGTCATGCGTTTGCCTTGTTTTTTCATGACGCGCAGTTGTATGCCCGACAAATGAACTCTTGCGAAAACTGCGGCTCATATTACGTACGGGGTTATCATGTTATAAAAAAAGCGTCAATGACAATATGTGGAGTTTGTCCGGAAGTCGAAATGGCAGCATTTCCCATACAAAGATCTGTAAGCTGCAATTGCGCCTGGACAAATCATTGCGCCCGTTTCTTTATCTATGTAGCAATTAATTTCAGGCACTTTTTCCAACTTGGGTTGTATGTGCGCAGGTGTCTTTTCTTCTTTGGCTTCTCCCGTAGGCTGTGCAAATGCCGGAACGGTAAGGAGTAAAGCGAAGATAATGACAGTCTCTTTCATGGCAAAAAGTATATCAAATAACGTCAAATATAATAGGTGGAAAAACATGACACAGGAACAATTGCAATCTTTTTTCGGTTGGGGGGCTATATGCAATATCGTCCTCCTCAGCGTGATATTTTTTATATATCTTGCCACACGTGAGCTGATATACCGTCTGCATGGTCGCTGGTTCGACGGCATGAAAAAAGAAACGCTCAACACCCTTATCTATGGGGCGATGGCCTATTACAAAATCACGATTTACGCATTTTTCATCGTGCCGTATATTGTGTTGCGTTTCTTTGTGTAAGCAGAACACTTGCTTGAAATACTCGCAGAATTGCAGTTTTCCCCGGTGAGAGAGGGAACGCAACCTATTAAATAGTTTAAGTTTGATTAGTGGATTCCAAGTGTTGATCCCTCAAATTAACGCTAACCCGAAATTTTTCCTGAAAAATGCTGACTTGCCGTTGCGAGTCTCAGTACCGATCCGCTTCTATATCAGCCAGCAGTAACCCTTAACAGTTTCGATTTGTCACCTTTTGGAGGCTCTAAGAGAGTAGAATTTTGGAAACTCCAAAAATGTCAGACGAGATAAAGAAGATATTATGAGCAAAAAGATTTCGAACTGGATAATGATAATTTGAAGTGCACAATGGGATAAGGCCATGAGGGTTTTTTGTTTGAATGAAATGCAACATTGCGACGGGCGGCTTGAAGAGGTACGATTTGTTGAACTCCCGTACGAAAAGCATGGTGATTCAGCAGAGCTGCCAGTTGGCAGCGAAAAAGTCAAAATATGGAAAGAGCCGTTTTTGACACCCTGCGGCGTAATTTATGTATGGGTCACTGAACATTATGATTTGCTGAAATCGGCAGGTGATTGAGCCTGAAAAGCAGAGTTGCAAATCATAATGGGAGTATTTTTAGGGGCATGTCAAAAATGCTGAAAATTCAAAGCAAGCATTCATGCGGGCTTCAGGAGTTTGTTCGGTAGTCCCCATTGAAACATAAGCGCGAACAAAGCAGTTTAATACGCGAGGTCACGGGATATATGCGCGAAAAGATCTGCTACGCGCTCAAACATACTTACGAGTAAGGGATCGAAATGCGTTCCACTGCCGGCTATAATAATCTCCCTTGCTTCGTTGGTACTGAATGGCTTTTTATACGGGCGTTTGGAAACAAGCGCATCATAAACGTCTGCAATTGCCATCAGTCTCCCCTCCAACGGGATATCCGTGCCTTTCAAGCCGGCAGGATAGCCGCTGCCATCCCACTTTTCATGGTGGGATGCCGCAATTAAGCGTGCAAAACGTAAAAGGTGGGAGCTTTCCACTTCTTCCTCAATTTTCTTGATAATGCGTACCCCAGCAGCGACATGCCCTTTCATGATTTCGAATTCCGTATCAGTCAATTTGCCCGGCTTATTCAAAATCATGTCGCTGATAGAAATTTTTCCCACATCATGAAGCGGTGCGGACATAATCAACTGGTCAATTTTCCAATCTTGCATCTCAGCGGAATACTCTCCTGAGAGCGAAAGCTCCTTTATCAATAATTCCAAATACTTCTGTGTACGGGTAGTGTGTCTACCAGTGATGTCGTCACGAAATTCTATGATATCGGCAATCGTGCGGAGCAGAGCGTTTTGTATATCAACAATCTGCTGCGTTCGCGTCTTTACAATACATTCAAGATTTTCGTTCATCTTTTGGAGCTGAGTCCGACGCGTCTCGGATGCCAGGTGGTTTTTAATGCGTTTCATCAGAAGCGGCGGAGAAAATGGCTTAGTGATGAAATCAATTGCTCCTAAGGTAAGTCCCTCCAGTTCGCTGCTCTCGTCCGATCTGCTCGTGAGGAAGATAACCGGGATTTCCTGCCAGCGCGTATCGCTTTTCAGCCGCTGAATCGCTGCATATCCGTTCACTTCCTGCATATTTACGTCCAGCAGGATTAAGTCTGGCGTGATGTTCTCCAAAAGGTCAAACATGATTTCGGCGGAGGGGGTAGGGTATACCTTATATGTATCCCGCATGATTTTTTTCCCTGCCGTTAATAGAGCCATGCTGTCATCCACCAGCAAAATAACTTTTTTGTCCTGTTTCATTTTAAATTATTTCCAATTTACAACACTATATCGTTCGTTTTCTCCGAGAAAGTCGATAATCGTTTGGCAATCAGTTTAAAGCCCATGACATCCATCTGCGATCTCAACCAGCTTACAAGTTCATTTCCCTCTTCCGATTCATAGGTATATTGTTCAAGCACCGTCATCGCAGCTTCCGCGTCATCAATGTCAAATTGCTGGCAAGATTCCAGCAGCAAGGTCAGCGTGGCGACATCCGGCTCCGGTTTCAACGGTTTTGGATTTTCCTTGTCAATTTTGGAAAACAGGGCAGCTAGCGTCGCGAGTAAACGGTCCGCTGTATCAAGCATGGCCTCGTTGTTCATTTGTACGAACGCGAAATCCCCGGTTTGGGCCGCATGTTCCAATGCCTTTGCTTTTGCAGCTAAATCTTCCGCCCCAATACTGCGGCTGCTGCCTTTCAACCCATGTACGATGATGGCGTAGTCCGCCAGTTTGTCTGCTGTCACGCTACGCATGCTATTAATCAACGGAGGCGTTTTTTCAGTGTAGGAACGCAACACATCCATATAAAGTTTATCGTCTCCACCGAACCGGGCCAATGCATTCCCGATGTCCAGTCCCTCGACCTGCATGCCGCCGAATATGGTATATGTTTCCCGCTCCGAATTTTTCGCCGTTCCTTTTTCCGGCAATCCGCTGTCTTTGGGCTCCTGCGATTTGTCGCGTACCCAGTGGCGGATAGCAGCATCCATCACCATAATATCTATCGGCTTGGACAAAAACGCCTGGAACCCGTTCTTCAAAAACATCTCCTCGTTCCCGAAAATCGCATTGGCCGTTAGCGCGATGATAGGTATTGTTTTCGCGTATTCCGTCCCGAGTTCCCGGATATGCTTCACCGCCTCGATACCGTCCATCTCCGGCATCATATGATCCATAAAAATAGCGTTGTAGCGGACTTCCTCACGTTTTATCCGGTCAATTGCTTCTTTGCCGCTCATCACGCATTCCACTTGCATATCATAGGGTTTAAGGATGCCGCGCACTATATCCAGATTCGTTGTTACGTCATCCACTACAAGTACTTTGGCGTAAGGTAGGCGGATACGCACAAGATTATGGTTACGGGCAAGGCGATTGGCGGTATAGCGGAACTCCGTGAGGCTTTTGGCGACTTCTTCGCCAATTGCAGTACCCGTCACAAATTCCTGCCGCAGGCGGACAGTAAATACGCTGCCCTTGCCGTACTCGCTTTCCACGGTAATATTGCCGTCCATCAGTTCAGAAAGCAGTTTTGCAATCGGAAGCCCAAGTCCCGTTCCTTCGGTTTTACGGTTGTTCTTCACGTCAATCTGACTGTAATCCAGGAACAGCCTGGCGATGTCGTCAGGCTTTATCCCGATTCCGGTATCGCTTACGCTGCCAACCAGCCAGATGTTATCATTGTCGCGTTCGTATCTCAGCCGCCAGCGTACCTCGCCCTCCTGCGTATATTTAAAGGCGTTGGATAGAAGATTATTAAATATTTGTTTCACGCGCAGTTCGTCGCCTTGTATTTGGCTGGGCAGTTTCGGGTCGAGGTCGAGCACGAACGTAATCGGTTTGCTGCCGATATGTATGGTGTTTAGTGTGATGATGTCATTAATCAGGCTTGGCAAATCATATGGCTGCGGCGTTAGCTCCAGTTTCCTGGCTTCAATCTTTGACAAATCGAGGATGTCGTTAATAATGCCTAGCAGCGTAACACCTGAGCTATACACTTTTTCGATGTTTTCACGTGCCTCGCCCGTCAGTTCCTTCATATCAAGCGTCAAATAGGTCAGTCCGATTACAGCATTCAGCGGGGTGCGCATTTCGTGGCTTGTACCCGCCAGGAAATAGCTTTTCGCTTCGGAGGCGTTCTGCACGGATTCATTCATTTCCTTCAATTGTTCGTTCTGCTCCTTGATTTTGTAGAAATGCCCCGCAATGTTCCTGGACATAACAATGGAGAGAATAATCCCGAACGAAGCGAGAACGATTGCGGCGATGAACAGGGACTGCCGGACACTGGCTATCGGACTCTCATTAACTGGCGCGATCACGCCGATGGACCATCCCGCCGCGGAACCTGTCAGCGTTTTCCATGCGCAGTATCGCGGCACGCCATTTAAGGTGTATTGCCCGATACCCCGGCCACCCTCCGTCATAGCCTTATGGAATTTCCCGGCGCTCTCATCGTTTTCATTCTGCGCACTTGTTTGGATATAGTTCATCCGTTCCAGCACTGACGGATCACGGGCATTCGCAATGATCGTGCCTTTCTCATCAAGCATAAATACGTTGCCCGTATTCCATATCCGGAATTGACGGAGCATTTCGCTAAACAGCAAGCCGTCAATTGTCACAGACAGAACGCGCGTGCCTTCTTTTCCAATTGGGACGTAAATGTGGAATACCAAATCGCCGGTTTTTTCATTTGCCCGCGTGGTGGATATAGTAGTGTTCCCGGCAAACGCACTCTCTAAATATTCATCGCATTCTTCCCAAGTGGCGGTTTTTCCGTAGGAATCGACCTGCCCTTTCCTGTCAATTACTGCCAATGCTATAAAATCCGGATAATTGACGAGCATGTCCTGCATCGTTTTTCTCATGTCGGCATCGGGCGTCTTAAGTATCAATTGCGCTACCACGGTGGCGTCAGCTTTGAGTGAGGCGATTTTCGTGCTGAACAGCATATCCGCTATATCGACGATACTTTCCAGATCTTTATTGATCGTATCCTGGAACCGTTGATGTGTGAAAAACAGGCTGGTTGCCGTATAAGCCGCCGTAATCACGATAATAATCAGTGACATAATGGCGATAATTTTCGTACGGATTGACATAATTTTCCTTCGCCATACAGCGTACTTCTTCCACAAAGCTCGCAGGCACGCTGTATATGCTTTTAATATTATTTTTCATGCTTTTAATATTAATTTTTCTTATCTTATACTATTTATTTTTTATATAAAAGAAAAATTTCCTAATTGCAACAAATCCGAGGTATCGGATCGGAAAAGATAGGAAATGAACCAGCAAACCCTGCAATCATCCATTTACCGGACGTCAAAGCGCGTGCAGGCTTATCACGCAGCGCCTTCTCAGTGTATTAAGGAGAATAATTCAAGGATTCATATGCCTTGGAACGCATTTAGTTGGCTGGCTGATGTCCGATTTTGATAAATTTGTAGCCGGGCGTATCAATAAGGCAAGTTACCCCAACAGTAGAAAAGAGGGAGTGGTTACAAAGAATAATGTACAAGCGCAATGTTTGTGCCTTATGTTGATTTATAGAAAACCGATATCGAAGGATGTGGGCGCAATTTCCTTATTGTCGTTTTCCATGACGAGAGAGGGAGTTACAACCTGAAACGCGGTGTTGTGAAACCGAATTATCACATCCACATCCTCTTTTTTTATGCCCGATGAAATCCATTGACATCCCGTATTTTTAACGGTATTTTGAGCGGACGAGTTACATACTGCAAAACCAGGAGATGAGCCTTATAAACGGGTCAATGGTGGCGGTGTGTATCTGGTGGTGACGATCTCTAAGTTTGAGCCAATCAGTCGATTTTTAGTTGTAACACAATGAAAGGAAGACATCATGAAACGTTTACTTGTAGCCCTTCTGTCAATATCCCTTGTTTTACCGGTTTACGCCGCTAAGAAAACTCAAAACGGAAAATCAGCAACATCCAAATCCAAAACAGCGCAAACCAAATCAAAGAAAAAGAAAAGTAACACTCGTGCTCAGTCACAACGTCAGGCAGCATATAAATAAAATACAACTCCAGGGACACACTGCAACAATGGAATCAAGAGCGCAGGCAGTGGTCTGGGAGTGTGTTTTCATTATGGTGGGGTAAAAGGTTACAGTTAGATAATCCGTGAAAAAGATTCGTTAACTGTAACCTGTATTAGTGCCATTTTTAGTAAATGGTATCAAAGAAGTTTTTTTCCTTATTCGGTCGGTAAAAATTTTTCCGAATGGATCAGCATGGCTGCTGATGGTTTTGGATCATTATTTGACCTGATTCTCAAACAGTTTTCCCTGTTGGCATAGATATAGACAGACAGCTTTCTTTTGCTGGAGTTGGCTTTGCCATCAATATAATCAATCAGGTAAAGGATAGTGTTAATTTCTCCATACTCTATTCGGGTCAATTCATCGAATTTTTTTATCTGATTGTTTGAATTTGCTCATTTTTCGAATAAGGTTTGTCAAAGCCCCGCCATTCGGCAGGATGTTGTACACAAATAGTATGCAGAGTGATGGTTATTTCCTGCATATAGCTTATTTTCGCACTTTTTCCTCTCCGGATAATCGGCAATAGGTTTCAATTCGCGAGTATCTTCTATCAGAAAGACATGGCCGTTTTCATCAATCGCGCCGATGATATATCGGGATTGCCTGGTGCACCGTCTTTCTGGCTAGCATCACATCCAGTTCGCCTTCTAACTGGCAGGTCAGTGCTTTTTCTATGAGAATACCTCCTTTAAGGTATGGTCAATAGGTGAGTTTTTCTCGGTAAGCAGAAAGTTTTTCTGCCTTCTATATGGTGGTATCAGTTTGGTTAGCAGATTCCTTCACCATAAAGGGGTTTAGGATCAGGTTGATGTTTCTTTTACAAGTTAAAGACATAAAAACGGACAAAATTGAATATGGGTCATAATGGCTTCACTATAAAAAGATATTCTGAAAAAAAAGGGATGGAAATTGGGAAGGCTTGGGAAATCACAGCGTGCGCTGCGTTATTTTTTGCTTTCACTTATAATGGATTTTCAAATTATGGGGCACTCTCTCAAGGAAAGGAATGCTTATGGAACATAAATTACCTCCTCTGCCATATCCAATGGATGGCCTGCAACCGTACATATCACAGGAAACGCTTGAATATCATTATGGCAAGCATCATCAGACATATGTGACCAACCTAAATAACCTGATAAAAAATACGGAATTTGAAAATGCGTCGCTTGAAATGATTGTCAAAAAATCATCTGATGGTGTTTTTAACAATGCAGCACAGGTATGGAACCACACGTTTTTCTGGCAATGTATGAAACCCAAAGGGGGGGGCGCGCCATCAGGTGCATTAGCCGATGCCATTAAAGCCAGGTGGGGTTCTTTTGACAGCTTTAAGGAAGCATTCGCCCAAAGTTGTGTCAGCAATTTCGGTTCAGGGTGGACTTGGCTGGTGAAAAAAGCGAATGGCTCGGTTGACATCGTCAATACATCCAATGCAGGTACGCCGCTGACGGGCACAGACAAGCCTCTCATGACGTGTGATGTATGGGAACATGCTTACTATATCGATTATCGTAATGCTCGCGGCAAGTTTGTTGAAGCGTTCTGGAATGTCGTGAACTGGGATTTTGTCGCGCAAAATTTTGCATGAGCGATATTATCTCGTACTCAGTAAAAAAGGATGGCAAAGCCATCCTTTTTTATGCAGATTTTGATTAAAGTACAGTCAATTTGCGGACTTCCGACAGAAACAAATCTGATGATGTAAAATCATTGGCAGCCTAATTCAAATAATGCAACTTTTAAATCCTTTACGGTATATCCACCGCATCTACAAATAAAAAGGTCACATGAAAACGCTTCAAATTTACACATCTGATTTTTGTCTCGAACATCGTCCTGGTCCTAGCCACCCAGAATCGCCGGAGCGGTTGACAGCAGTGCGTCGGGCGTTGCGTGCGCCGGAATTTAAGGGCATACCGTGGAAAGATGCGCCTCTCGGAACGCACGAGCAATTACTTTTAGTGCATACACCGGAATTCGTCAATCGTGTGGAACGGATTCGTCCCAAAACGGGTTATGTGCCGCTGGATGGAGGGGATACGGTCATGTCGCCTGGTACCTGGAATGCCGTCATGGCCTGTGTCGGCGCGGCTTGTGCCGGAGTTGATGATGTCGTAAAAGGCGAAGTAAAGCGGGTATTTTGTGCAACCCGTCCATGCGGACACCATGCCGAACCGGATCGTGCCATGGGTTTTTGTGTTTTCAACCAGGCCGCCATCGCAGCGGCCTATGCCGCAAATATGCATAACGTGCCTAAGGTCGCTGTCATTGATATTGATGTGCATCATGGCAACGGGACACAGGATGCTTTTTACTACAAACCCAATATCTTTTATGGCTCCTGCCACCAGTCACCTTTTTATCCTGGAACCGGCGCCAAGTATGAAACCGGCATTGATAATAATATCGTGAATGTTCTTTTGTCGCGCGGATGTAATTCCGCCACATTCCGGACAAGAATGGAAGCCGAAATGTTACCAGCGCTACGCCGGTTCAAACCGTCACTGCTGATTATTTCCGCCGGTTTTGATTCACACCAGAAGGACCCGCTGGGCGGACTGAATTTCACAGATGACGATTTTTACTGGATTACGAGAGAACTGGTAAAAATTGCCGATGAATATGGTGACGGCAAGGTCGTCTCCATTTTGGAAGGGGGATACAGCCTTGATGGACTGGCTACCGGTTCTGCCGCACATGTTCGTGCGCTGATGGAAGAATCATCATCCAGCCAGTAAGATTCTGTAAATAATAGAATTTATTTCTATTGGAGAAGCGAATTTGAAAAAGACGCTTCTAATAAGCAAAATTATTTGTTACAATACTAGACTTTTAATAAATTGATCTTAATCTGATTATTTCATGACAACCATTCGCCTTAAAGAAAACGAGCCTTTTGAAGTCGCGATGCGCCGCTTCAAGCGTACCATTGAAAAAACCGGTCTTTTGACTGAACTGCGTGCGCGTGAATTTTACGAAAAGCCGACTTCAGAGCGCAAAAGAAAGCATGCTGCGGCTGTCAAGCGGCATTACAAGCGAATTCGTAGTCAGCAGTTGCCTAAAAAAATGTATTGATTCTGCCTCGGGAGGCAGATTGGGTATGCTGATTCAAACCCGCTCCGGATGATCCGCAGCGGGTTTTTGTGTTTCAAAAATACCGGGAGGAAACGAATGAGCCTGAAAGAAAAAATTGTCGAAGATATGAAAAATGCCATGCGCGCCAAGGACAGTACCAGGCTGGGAACGATTCGCATGCTGACGGCAGCCATGAAACAAAAAGAAGTCGACGAACGCAAAATGCTCACGGATACGGATGTCCTCGGCATCATTGAAAAAATGATGAAGCAACGTCGAGATTCTATTTCCCAGTTTGAAGCAGGTGGTCGCCAGGATTTGGCAGATCAGGAAAAAGCCGAGCTTGACGTACTTTCAGCTTATATGCCTGCCGCACTCAGTCAGGAAGAAATTGAAAAAGAAATCAGCGCTGCAGTGGCGGGCGCTGCCGGCCCTCAGGATATGGGAAAAGTCATGGCGGAACTCAAAACAAAACTTGCCGGTCGGGCTGACATGTCGATGATTTCCGGTATGGTCAAGCGTGCGTTGACCCAGTCCTGAGCCAAAGCGCGATAAAATAATCGAAGATTGTTTTTAACAATAAAAACACTTTTTGATTGTGATACCTCAGTCATTTATCCAAGACCTCCTAAACCGCATTGATATTGTCAGTGTGGTTGAAAACCATGTGCAGCTAAAAAAAGCAGGTGCAAATCTGCTTGGTCTTTGCCCGTTTCATTCAGAAAAAACGCCCAGTTTTACCGTTAGTCCCGTTAAACAGTTCTACCATTGTTTCGGATGCGGCAAGAACGGAACAGCTATCGGTTTTCTCATGGATTATGCCGGTTTAGGGTTTGTTGAGGCTGTCCATGAACTGGCCAATAGTGCCGGCATGGTTGTGCCTGATGAAGATCAAAGGATTACACCCCAACAGCGAGCTGAAAAGCAAGCGGTCAGCCTAGCCTATATTGAAGTCATGACGCAGGCAGACCGTTTTTACCGCAAGCAACTCAGGCAGGCTGAACAAGCTATTTCCTATCTAAAGAAACGGGGCGTTTCTGGTGAAATTGCTGCGCGTTTCGGTTTGGGTTATGCGCCGGACGGATATGATGGATTGCAGACGGTGTTTTCGAATTATGCTGCGAAAGAATTACAGGAAGCCGGTTTAGTCATTGAACGTGATCCGAATGCGGGTGCGTCTTTCGCTCATTCGCGTTATGACCGCTTTCGGGACAGGATCATGTTTCCCATCCGGAGTACAAAAGGACAGGTTGTCGGATTTGGCGCACGCATTATTAATAAAGGTGAGCCGAAATACTTGAATTCTCCTGAAACGCCCTTATTTCAGAAAGGCAATGAGCTTTACGGTCTCTTTGAGGCACGCCAGGATATTAGAAATGCAGGTTATGTGTTGGTTGTTGAAGGGTACATGGATGTTGTCGCGCTTGCCCAGTTGGGTTTTCCTCAGGTTGTTGCGACATTGGGTACAGCCTGTACAGCAGCCCAGGTGCAAAAGCTCATGCGTCAGACAGACCTGGTTATTTTTGCTTTTGATGGAGATAAGGCGGGGCAAAGTGCCGCAAGAAGAGCGCTTGAAGCGAGTCTGCCCTATGTGACGGATAACAAGGGCGTGCGTTTTCTGTTTTTACCGCCGGATCATGATCCGGACAGTTTTGTGCGCGAATATGGTGCAGTGGCTTTTGAGATAGAAATACAAAATGCAGTGCCGTTTTCTGAATTTCTGTTTCAGGCAATCACAAAAGGGAACGACTTGAGTACGCTGGAAGGCAGGGCGAGAGCGCAATATGTAGCGAAGCCTCTTTTGCAGGCGATTCAGCCATCCGCGCTGCGACTGCAAATAGTGCGCAAGCTTGGCGAGCTGACACAAACGGCAGGTGATGAGCTGGAATCGCTTCTTGGATTGTCGAAGCCGGTAGCGCGAAAGCAGCGGCCGCAGCCTCGCCAATCGCGGCCGCAGATAGTTGGGCTTGGCAGGCAGGTGATTCGTGTTTTGCTGATATATCCTGAACTGGTGATGGAACTTGAGGATGAAGAAAGAAATGCGATTGAACAATTTGATTTGGATCATGCCAAAATCCTGATAGATATTGTCAATGCGACACATGCCATAGGAGAAAACACCAGTTTTCCGGCGTTAATTGAATATTTCCGGCTTTCCGGCAGAGATTATGAACAATTGATTGCGGAAGTGGTAGAGGAGCACGATTTTGATATGGTGACTGCCCGAAAGCAGTTAAAAGATGCGGTATGCCAGATCCAAATTCAATTGATTGCCACAGAATTAAGCAGGCTTTTTTCATCCGGTTTGCCGGTTAGTGAAGTGCAGGAGCAGTATCGTGCACTTGAGAAAAAGCAAAAGGAGCTCAAGCAGCAGATTATGGAAGAAAGCACACAAGCCTAAAGGCATGATTTATCACAGAAATAAGCAAAAAATCAATTAATTTGTGTTATAATTTTAAGTTTTACATGCAAGACATTTTTATGTTCTGCATACTAATCAGTTGATTTTGGGGCGGACCAGTGGACGACAAGAAGAAATCAAAGCAATCGCAATCGGTTAAAAACAAAACGACAGCGACAGTTCAGACTGTAAAAAGAGGTCGTGGGAGACCCAAGCGCGAAGAGACGATTGTCGTAGAAGCAAAGAAAAAAGCTGAGCCAAGGGAAGCAGAAAAAATCAAAATGAAAACAAAAGCAAAACCTAAAACGGCTGTAAAAGACAAGGAAAAGGCTGAGGCCAAGACCAAAGCAAAGCCAAATGTGCCTCAAAAGACAAAAACGGCGTTAAAAGCAGCCGTTACTGCCAACAAAACGAAAGCAAAGACCAAAGCTGAACCGGCATCCGGCAAAAAGAAAACCATAGAATCCATTGTTGATGTTCCTGCTGAGACACCTAAACGCAAAGACCGGAAAAAAGTATCTGAAAAACTGGAAACGGTTTCTCCTCAAGCCTCTGCTGTGCAGGCTATAGCGACTGAAGCACCTATGCCTAAAAAACGGGGACGTAAACCCAAGAATCTCCTGCTACAGCAAAAGGCTGAAGCGGCAGTAACGCAAAAAAGCGGGATTGTCACAACCGATGCTAATGTATTGGCTCAGATCGATACGTCAGGTTATATCTTGCCAGCCGTGAAAGTGCCGGGACGCCGTGGCAGGAAGCCAAAAGATTATCAGCCGGAGAATGATGAAGTTGTTGCTCTGAATGCAGTCGAACGTGCTGAAATGAAAATGGCCGAAAGGACACGGGCAAAGGACAGAAAAGCAAAAGAAAAAGCGCTTCTCAAGGATGCTTTTTCCAATGATTCAGAAGCAACAGCGGAAGAAATTGAACGCCGCCGTGAGCGTTTGATCACACTGATCAAGCTTGGCAAGGAGCGTAATTTTCTGACTTTTGCTGAAATCAATGATCATCTTCCGGAACATATTGTTGACCCAGATGCGATTGAAGGCATTATCAATACTTTCAACGACATGGGTATTTCCGTCTATGAGCATGCGCCTGATGAGGAAGATCTGCTCCTGACAGACAATGTTATCAATGTCACCAGTGATGAGGAAGCAGAAGCTGCTGCTGAGGCTGCCCTTTCAACAGTTGATTCCGATTTTGGTCGGACAACCGATCCAGTCCGCATGTATATGCGTGAAATGGGTTCGGTTGAGTTACTGACACGCGAAGGTGAAATTGAAATTGCCAGGCGGATAGAGGACGGCTTGAAAGACATGATCCAGGCTATTTCTTCCAGTCCGACGACCATTATGGAAATTTTAGAGCAGTCTGAAAAAATCAAACTGGGTGAAGTGAGAGTTGATGAGATTGTTGATGGACTGGCAGAAGATGATGAAGGCGACACGACTTCTGTTACCCTGAGCATGGCCTCAGATCAGGATGAAGAAGCGGAGGAAGAGGACATCGCCGATAAGGACGCAGAAGAAGAGGATGAAGAAGAGGATGAAGAGGAAACGGGTTCAGCTGGCGGCGGCGGTTATTCTGCTGAACAACTGGAAAAACTAAAAGCACATGTGCTGGAAAAGTTTGCTGTCATTACCGGTTACTTCAAGCAGATGCAGAAAGCTTCGGCAGAAAATGCCTACAATTCGAAAGCCTATATCACTGCGCATAAAAGCATTTCCAATGAATTATTGGGCATGCGCTTTACCGCCAAGTTCATTGAAAAACTGGCAGATACCTTGCGTGCCCAGATGGATAATATCCGTCAGATCGAAAGGCAAATACTTGATGTGGTTGTCAATCGTTGCGGTGTGCCGCGCGCTCACTTTATTAAAACATTTCCCGGCAATGAAACGAATCTTGACTGGGTCGATGATGAAGTGAATGCAGGTTATCCATATAGCGCAATTCTGGGGCGTAACGTGCCAATGGTCAAAGAACTGCAACGCAAGCTGATCGAGATCGAGAAAAGAAGCGGTATGCCGCTCACAGACATGCGTGATGTCAACCGGAAAATGACGGCCGGTGAGATGCGTGCGCGCAATGCCAAGCGTGAAATGACGGAAGCCAATTTGCGTCTTGTTATTTCCATTGCAAAAAAATATACCAATCGTGGCCTTCAGTTCCTGGATTTGATCCAGGAGGGTAATATCGGCCTAATGAAAGCGGTGGACAAATTTGAATACCGTCGTGGTTACAAGTTTTCTACTTATGCCACATGGTGGATCCGTCAAGCGATTACACGTTCCATTGCCGATCAGGCGCGCACCATTCGGATTCCGGTTCATATGATCGAAACCATCAATAAGATGAACCGCATATCCCGTCAGATATTGCAGGAAACAGGTTCTGAACCTGATCCGGCAACCTTGGCGCTGAAGATGGAAATGCCGGAAGATAAAATCCGCAAAATCATGAAAATTGCCAAGGAACCGATTTCCATGGAAACACCGATAGGCGATGATGATGATTCCCATTTGGGAGACTTTATTGAGGATAACAATACGCTTGCGCCCGCTGATGCGGCTTTGCATGTATCCATGCGTAATGTCGTCAAGGATGTATTGGATTCACTAACGCCGCGTGAGGCGAAAGTACTGCGCATGCGTTTTGGTGTCGAGATGTCAACGGATCACACACTCGAAGAGGTCGGTAAACAGTTTGATGTCACCCGAGAGCGGATACGTCAAATTGAAGCCAAAGCGTTAAGAAAATTGCGTCATCCTTCCCGTTCGGATAAACTCAAAAGCTTCCTAGAAAGCAGCTGATTTTTGCGAGGGCCTATAGCTCAGTTGGTTAGAGCAGCGGACTCATAATCCGTTGGTCCCAGGTTCAAGTCCTGGTGGGCCCACCAAACAAATCAAGGGGTTACGTTAGCGCGTAACCCTTTTTTCTTTCAGAAAACGGAAAAGACACAAGTTCCGCATACCCTTTAACGGTGTCGATGCCATAGTCGCCTTTGTCAAGGCTGAATTCGGTATCTGAAAAGTGTCATCAGAAAACGTGGCTGATCAGCCGTCGGGGAAACATTTCATACGAAAGCCTGAGTTTATATGACGACTTTGGCATGGGCTTCACAATCAGCTGGATGGGGCTATAAGTTGCAGGAAATGAATATCCTGTGTGGCATGCAATATCACAAACTCAGACAACGTTCTTTGCAAAGCCATGCAAGAGATTGAAAATCCAGTGTTGAATATGCTGTTTCGACGATGTCATAACTTAAATTATGCCCTGAATTGTTACAAATCGTTTTTGTAATGTTCCCAATAATAATAGTGGGGCAGCATGGGTTTTCAAACATAAAATCAATGTTTTTTGACAATAAAAATTACCGCAGTGCAATAAAAATAGTACTAAAGGGCAATATTAAAACCAAAATTATATAAATATAATCTAAGAAATTATCAAGATATTGCTTAAATGCAATAAAAATTGGAAATCAATTATTAGTTTCATTAAAGAAGGCGTAACAATGACCAAAACGACATTTCCAAAAGCATCCATCAAACCCATCGGCACCGTCAAAGCGTTAGTGGGTAATGCAACAGCAGTTGATGCGAATGGCGTCAAACGCGTCCTGCACATAGGCGATAAAGTTTACCCTAATGAAATTATCCAGACTGATGTCGCAGGCGGCACAGTCCATATCGAATTTGTCAATGCAGGTTTTGCCACTTTAGCCAGTGGACAAACGCTCGCTTTGGACCATACGTTCTTCCAGGGCAGCGAGAAACAAGCGAGTGCTGTGGACATCCAATCCCTGCAGGCCAAGATCGCAGCAGGCGAGGACCCATCCGAATTTATGGAATCGGCGGCAGCTGGTCCCTCTGCAGGAGGCGATGATGATCAAGGCGGCCACCAATTTGTAGTCGTTCAACAGAGCGCAACACGTGGCAATATTACGCCAGGCTTTGACACAGCTACCTTTGACCATACATACAGACAAATTGAATCAAATGCAGGCATTATCAAGATAACTGAAGATAATGGTATCGATAACAGCGGTGCTGGCAGTGGTGACGGCAATGGCAACGGCAACGGCGGCAGTGGTGATGGTAGCGGCGGCAAAAACAACGGCACCTACGATGCACGCGCCATTATTGAAAGAGTGGGAACGGATGCGAATACCGTCAGCTTCAACTTGCTTGCTGTGGATAGAGCCGTAGGTACGGCCAGCAAATTGAGCGGTTCTGTTGACTATTCCATTACATTTAATGATCCTGCAGCAGCAGACTGGTTTAAAGAACCAACTTATGATGCGGCAACCGGTAAAATCACGCTTACCCTTTCAGATGAAGGCATCAAAGCGTTGACTGACTCGAATGGAAATAATCTTTATGCCTACATCACAATCGTGGTTAATGGCCAGCCTTATACCATGCAAGTCATCGTCAATCCTGGTAATACCTACCATGCCGATGCGGAAGATGCACGTAATGTTCCTACTGATGGCAGCCTCATCTTTGGTGAGTGGCACGAAGGCAAGGAACTGAATGATGCAAGCATCACTTCCAGCAATCTGAGCGACGAAATCACCTTCAAAGGCACCGTTTCAAACAGCAGCATCAATGCCAGAGAAGGCGACAACACCGTTACCATCACGGTTGACAGCAGCGATAACGTTGCTGTGG
>Ga0082212_10002922_pt1 | contig 24515 bp, 20 predicted proteins | sample TergutNt197P3_FD_71548 | JGI IMG/M metagenome (GOLD analysis project Ga0082212, IMG submission 71548) | Neocapritermes taracua P3 segment gut microbial communities from Petit-Saut dam, French Guiana - Nt197 P3 | ecosystem: Host-associated > Arthropoda: Insects > Digestive system > Gut ... | reverse complement strand
GCGCGCCGCCCGCGGCAAACTGGACGAAACCTAAAAATTCTTTAACGACCGGCCCCTGGCCCTGGCCGCCTACAACGCGGGACTCGGCGGGGTAAACAACGTGATAAGGCAAAGCGGCGTCCGCGACTACTGGCTGCTGTCGGAAAAAAAACTTTTAAAAACCGAAACCATCCACTATGTGCCAAAGCTGCTGGCTGTTTCATACATACTGTCCAACCCGCGGCAGTTCGGCATGGAACCGCTTTGGCCGGAAGATCCCCAATGGAAACAGGCGGCAACCGATCGTTCAATCGATCTTCGCCTCCTGGCGGACGAAGCCGGCATAGACTTTTCCGTTCTGCAATGGGCGAACAGAGAACTTCTCTACAACGTGACGCCGCCGGGGGAAAATCACTTTATAAAAATTCCGGGAAAAGATCTGGAAAAAGTTAACGCGGTGCTTGCCAGGAAGGATCTTCCCCTCCTGCGCTACCATGTCCACATCATCCATTCGGGGGATACCCTCCTCGCGCTGGCACTGCACTACGGCGTCAAGGTAGATCAGATCCTCGCTTCCAACCCCGGCGTCCAGGAAAAATACCTGAGGATAGGCGGCCGCCTGCTTATTCCCGCTTTCAGGGAAGCGCTCCCCTATGAAAAACCTTCACGGGAAACCCTGGTGTTCGGGGGGACGCATCTGGTAAAAAAAGGGGAAACCCTCTGGTCAATTGCCCTGGGCTATGAAGTGGATCCGGAAGCCCTTGCGGAAGCGAACGGGATGCAATTAACCGACATACTCCGCGAAGGTAAAACGCTTAAAACGCCGATAAAATAACAAGGACATGAAAAAAGGACATAAGTTGCCATTGGGCATATTCGGTTTATTTTTCTTCTTTCTGGGCGCGGTTTTTCCGGCCCGGGGACAGGACAACCAGGCGCGTTTTGATGTTTCCTGCACAATCGACTGGTTTAGGGGGGAACTGAGCGCCGAGGCAGGTTTTGATCTCGCCGGGGCCGGCATCACCCTCCCCACCGGACGGTTTCTGGCGGAAGAAACCCTGGAAGAAGCCCTGCCCCGCCTTCTGCTGCCCTATCTTCTTTCCCTCAGGGTAGATTCAAATTCCATCATTAGAAACCTGACCGATCGCCTGGAAATCCTGCCCGAAGACCTCGACCTGCTTTGTCAGGCAGAAGGAAAGATCACCCCCAGCCTTTCCACGGACCTAAAGCGGATGAACGGGAGATTCACTTTACCGCTGGAAAAAATAAGCGCGCTTCTTGCCAGGCACACCCGTCACTCGGAACCCGCAAGGCCCCTTTTGCCTGTACAGACCGCCTCTTACACGGGGATTATCATCATCGCTACGGACGACCTGCCGGTTCACGGTTTACACGGCACCGCCCTTCCGCAGCCCTGCCTGTTTCCCAAAATATGGGATACGGATATGAACCTCATCTTTGATCGGAATATGCTGAACCCCGGGGCCGGTCCTGCGGCGCACTATTTTCGTGCACGGGATATTTTTGCCAGAGGGCCGTCGGGGCTGTCGGCCGGGATAACCGCCATAGCCGGAAACCGCCCCCTGCGGATAATTGCAAGAGGCGTTTTCGGCATTAAGCCTACCGACCTCATAATAGGCGGGGAAGACGCTCTGCTTATCATTTCAACCGAAGAAAACCGCCGGCTTCTCCGCGAAGGCCGGATCGCAATCATATTGGACGAATCTGTTCTGAAACACCCGATTAACGGCGAATGAGGATTTTCCTCAGGCGGCCCCCTCTTGAACTTCCCCCTCTTTTTATGTTAAGTTAGCATTTCAAGACGGCTTTTGCAGGATATCTGCCGGGTTTCCCGGCGGTAAAATCCCACAGACACGTCAATTTTTCTATTAAGGATGCAATATGAGTGAATTGGTACTTCCCCTGTTGATGGGGGCGCAGTCAAGCGCGGAAGGAGCTCCCTCGGGAGGGTTTGGCAGCATGATGTCGTTTCTCCCCTTCATAGCGATAATCGCTATCTTCTATTTTTTGATAATCAGGCCCCAAAACAAGAAGCAGAAAGAAACCCAAAGAATGCTTTCCGCCCTGAAAAAAGGTGATAAAGTTGTTACCATCGGGGGTATTCACGGTACCATAACAAACGTGAGGGAAAGCACGGTTATTGTGAAAGTCGACGACAACACCAAACTTGAATTCAACCGCAGTGCGGTATCTTCAATTGAGGTTGTCGCAAAGGAAGAAAAAGCTGAAAAGATCGAAGATAAAAGCGAAGACGAAGATGAATAACCCGTCGGCGGCATGCATGCCGGCGGCACGTGTGCCGAAGACGGTGATGCCAAAGATAAAAAATCAATCTTCCGGGGTGAATGTATGAGTAAGCGGTACCGGTTTGTTATTGTACTGGTAGTTTTGGCGGTATGTTTTGTGTTTCTCCGGCCAACGTTGCGGTGGTATTTTTTTATTCCCAAGGATCAGAAGGCGCTTGCGCTGGAACCCCGTGAGCAGATCAAGGCCTACGCTTCGCGCACCGCACAGGCGGATCTTCAGAGGCTTATCGGAATAGCCGGTGAAGGCGGGGATGTTCCGGAAGAATTTTCCTTTTTGATAAAACAGGCGAAAAAAAATTACAAAAACAGTAAGCAAAAACCGCCTGAAAAATGGGATGCGAAAAGCGTACTGGAATATCCCGCTTTTGCCGGCAGAAGGGAAGCCCTGGACTCCATTGAAACCAAATACCGCGAAGAGATATTCGCCATGAAGGATCTGCAGAAAAACGCAGTGCAACTGGGTCTGGATCTTTCAGGCGGCATGAGCATTGTGTTGAAGGCCGACATGGACGCCCTGCAGGAAAGGCTGGGCCGTTCCCTTAACGATGATGACCGGAACGACGCGGTCAACCGGGCGTTGGAAGTGTTGAACAGCCGTATCGACCGTTTCGGACTGACCGAACCGGTGATCAGGCGGCAAGGTTCGGAGCATATCTATGTGGAAATTCCCGGCAGCGCCGACCCCGAACGGATCAACAGTATCATAATGGGTAAAGGTTCGTTGGCCTTCCACATGGTGGATTCAGAAGCTACCGAAGCTTTTAACAGTTACTATTTTTCCCATCCTGCGACAACCTTTGACAACAACGGGGAACTGATCGACCCGACTATAGTGCCGGCGGATGTGATGGTTCTGGGCAAATATATTAAAGACAGGTACGGCCTGGACGAACATGAACGTAATCCTGACGGCAGCCTCCGTTATGTCGCGGTTAAAAGGGAAATTGGCCTTGACGGAAACCACATCCGAAGCGCCGTTGCCGAACGGGGGGGGTGGGACAACCAACCCCAGGTTACCTTTTTGCTGGACATGGAAGGCGGCGAGATCTTTTACCGGCTTACATCGGCAAATGTTAATAAACCTCTCTCCCTGGTGTTGGATAACCGGGTAAAATCCATAGCCACAATAAACGAGCCGATTCCCAGCGGATCGGTGCGGTTGACCGGCTTTGGTGCCGATGAGGCGAACAACATCGCCCTGACCCTGCGGACGGCGGCCCTGCCGGTGGAATTGGGGGTGGCCAGCCAGCAGAGTATAGGCGCTTCTTTGGGAGAGGATACGATCCGTCAGGGGTTGTACGCCCTGCTCGGCGGGATTGCCGCGGTTCTTGTCTTTATGCTGGCGTATTACAGAATAGCCGGGATCAACGCCGTTGTCGCCCAAATCCTCAATTTCTACATTATGTTCAGCATCCTTTCGGCGTTTAACTTTACCCTTACATTGCCAAGCGTTGCCGGCTTTATTTTAACCATAGGTATGGCGGTGGACGCCAGCGTGATTATTTTTGAACGGATGAAAGAGGAAATGCGGCTGGGCAAAGGCCGTAAAGGTGTGGTGGAAGCGGGGTTTAACAAGGCGTTTTGGGCGATTATGGACTCCAATATTACTACCTTTATTGCGGCCCTGTTCCTTTCCCAGCTTGGTTCCGGCCCTATTCAGGGATTTGCCGTGACCCTTGCCGTCGGGGTGTTCTCCTCGGTGTTTACGGCCCTTTTTGTTTCCCGCCTTATTTTTGATTTCGGTACCGACGTACTGCACAGTAAAAATGTTTCGGTAACCTGGTCCCGTTTACAGGCCGAGGAAGCTGTAGGGGGAATAAAATAATGAAAAAGGTTATCCGTTTTTCCAAATTCTTTTTGTACGCCGCAATTATTTCCTCTGTCATTGTTGTCGGGGGAATTGTCGGTTATTTTGTTATCGGCGTTAATCTTGGTGTGGATTTTCAGGCGGGCATGATACAGGAAGTGCAATTCGCCTCCACCGCATTCGACATTACCTGGTCCGGCCGGGGTAATGCCGTCATTTCTTTTGACCGGAACAACCTGTACATTGTTAATTCAGGTGTCGGTGTCGAATCGCGGGCTGTTACTTTTCCTTTCAGCGAATACAGAACAGTCGGCGCGCTTGGCCGGGCACTGGAATCCCAGGTGGAAGGTATAAGTGTCCGGCTTGACGTTCCCGAAGGGATCAATTCACAATGGCTTGTTCACAACTCGCAGAGGGATTCCTCGTTAGGCGATGTTCCTTATGCGGTGCATTACCTGGATCCCGGGAGTCCCGAAATCAGAATCGAAACGGTGCGGGAGGCACTGAGCAGCCTCGGACCGGTACCTGTTCAAAATCTCGGGCAGCCGTCGGACAGGCATTTTATGATCCGTATCGAAGACAAAGGGGAAGGGGAGGGGATTCCCGCAAGCAGGATCACCGGCGCCTTGGAAGGGCATTTCGGCAAGGGGGAAGTTATAGTGCTGCGTTCCGATCTTGTCGATTCCCGTTTTTCGAAAAACCTCAAAGATCAGGCCGGGTTGCTGGTGATCCTGACCATGGTGGTAATTTTGGTTTACGTAACAATCAGATTTAAGCCCCAGTACGCCGTCGGTTCTGTAGTCGGAGTAACACATGACGCCCTTATAATTGTGGCATTTGTTGTTTGGAGCGGTATGGAATTTAATACCAGTACCATTGCCGCAATTCTTACAATAGTCGGTTACTCGATCAACAACACCATTGTCGTATTTGACCGGGTCAGGGAAAACCGCCGTATTTATCCAAACGAATCTTTGGTCAACGTACTGAATCTTTCGCTGACCGCTACGCTGAGCAGAACCCTTATTACCACGCTTACAACCATGCTGGCGGTTTTGTCCTTGTTCATCTTTACCACAGGTTCCATGAAAGATTTTGCCCTGGCCCTTTTGATAGGTATGATCTCCGGTGTGTACACAACGACATTCGTCTCTTCGGGTGTTGTTTATTTATGGGAAAACCAAAAAATTAAAAGAGAAAAGAAGAAACTTACAGGAGCATTACCTGTCCGTGCAGTCAATGCTTAAGGGAAAAAACCACAATACTACGGATAAAAGTTGATGAATACCAATGAAGGTAGTCCGTGCCCGGGTGTCGGGCTTCTGCATGGGGGTGCGGCGGGCGGTTGACCTCGCTTGTACTCAGGCGAATGCCTGCCTGGAAGCTGCCGTATGCCATGCGGACTCCTGTATGCAAACGGGGGCCTATACACTCGGTCCCCTCATTCACAACCCCAAGGTGCTTGAAGAACTTGAACGCCGGGGTGTACAAGTAATTGACGAAAACTGCCTTCCCTATAATTTGAATAATGTATCTGTTATTATCCGCGCTCACGGTATAAGCCCCCAAACCGAGGCCGAATTGCGCGAAAGAGGTGCCAAGGTAATTGACGCAACCTGCCCCAGGGTCAAGGCCAGCCAGTTAAAGGCTGCCGCCTTTGCCGAAGCCGGGTTTGGGCTTTTTCTGGCAGGAGAGGAACACCATGCCGAAATTGCCGGTATTAAAGGTTATGCACAGGCCGGGTTTGCCCGTTCCGAAATGGCTCCGTTTTGCGTCACCGTTGGCAATGCTGCCGAAGCGGGAGCTTTAGCTCGCCGGCTCTCAGCCGGCCGGCTTTTTACGGAAAACGCAGATACAAAAACGGCCCTTATCGGGCAAACCACCATCACCGCCGAAGAGTATAAAACTATCGGCGAAGCGGTTAAAAAATATTTTCCCAATGTTGAAATAGCGCAAACCATTTGCCCCGCAACGGAAGAACGGCAGGAAAGCCTGCGTGAATTAACGGATACGGTTGAGGCGGTCATCATTGCAGGTGGAAAAGAATCCGCCAACACCCGCCGTCTTTTGGCTGTCGCGCAAACGGCGGGCATACCCTGTGTACTTGTTGAAACGGAGGCGGAAATACCTCCCGAATTTTTCTGTTTTAAAACAGTTGGGTTAGCCGCTGGAGCTTCCACACCGGACTCCCTCGTTGACGCAATAGAACAGATGCTTGAAAATGGAGTTGAATATTAATAAATTTTTTAATTTTCTCTCACAAAGGCACAGAGTTCACAAAGGGCACGAAGTTTTCCTTCCGTGGACTTTGTGTCCTCCGTGTTCTCCGTGAGAGATTATCAGAGATTCATTTTTTTCCTGCGAGAATTATTAACAATGCAATGTCACCTTGACGAACGCCGGGGATACGGGCCGCCTGGCCCACGTTGAGTGGTTTTATTTTTATTAGTTTTTCCTTTGCCTCCGCCGATAAACCGGTGACGGCATTGTAATCCATGGCGGGATCGAGTTTTATTGCGTCCATTTTGGCGGCTTTTGCAGCCGTGCGTTTTTCCTTTTCAATATAACCGGCGTATTTTATATCCAACCGTACCCGTTCCAGCCATTCGGCAGGGTAATCCGATAATTCAGGGGCAAAGGGTAGAATGTCGCTTAACGAAATTCTTGAATCGGCAAGGCAGCGTTCAAGATTTTCTCCCGAATGTGAAAGCAGGATGGAGGGTGTGCTGTTTTCAATATCGTTAATAGAAGAGGGAATCTTCCGTTGGGTGAGCAGTTCGTTTATTGCATCTAACGTTTTTGTCTTTCTGATAAAATGTTCCCATCGGAGGTTATCCACAAGCCCCGCCACACGGCCTTTGCCGGTAAGCCGTGTATCCGCCGTGTCGTGGCGGAGCATTAACCTGTGCTCTGCACGGCTGGTAAACATTCTGTACGGTTCTTTGGTTCCCAGTGTGGTTAGATCGTCAACCAAAACACCGATATAGGCTTCTGCACGGCTCAGCACCAAAGGCTGCCGGTCTGACATTTTCATTGCGGCGTTTATTCCCGCGATTAAACCCTGAGCTGCGGCTTCCTCGTAGCCGGAGGAGCCGTTTGTCTGCCCGGCCGAAAAAAAACCTGAAAGCCGTTTGGATTCCAGACTGGGGTAAAGATCAAGTGGATCTATGTAGTCGTATTCCACGGCATAGGCCGGGCGTACGATACGGGCCTCTTCAAGGCCGGGAATACTGTGAATAAAATCCCGTTGCACATCTTCCGGCAGGGAACTTGAAGCGCCGTTCATGTACATCTCGTTTGTGTACAGCCCCTCAGGCTCGATAAAAATATGATGCCTGTCGCGCCCGGGAAAACGGATAACTTTATCCTCGATAGAAGGGCAGTAACGAGCTCCGGTTCCTGTTATTTTTCCCCCGTAAAGAGGTGAACGGTGAATATTGGCCCTTATAATTTCGTGGGTTTTTTCGCATGTGTACGTGATCCAGCATGGAAGAGTCGCCTTCGTTAGAAGACGCGGTCGCCGGCCTGAAGGCTGCAGGTCCGAAGGGCCGCCTGCCGCCCCGGGGGGGGTAACGGTATCGTTATTAAACGAAAAAGGCTCAGGTTCCTCGCCGTCCTGTTTTTCCATTTTATCGTAATCAATTGAATCCCCGGCTATTCGTGCGGGCGTTCCCGTTTTAAGCCGTCCCGACGGAAAGCCGAGCCGCCGCAAATTTGCACCCAATCCAAGTGCCGCTTCTTCACCGAGTCTCCCTTCGGGTGCGTCATACTCACCGATAAAAATTTTCCCTTCCATGAACGTGCCTGCGGCGAGAATCACCGTGCGGGCCGAAATCCTGTGTCCCCTGAGGGTAATAACACCTGCAATCTGTCCCAATAGCGGCGGGGCGGCCCTCCCTTCAATTATCAAATCGGGTACTGTATCCATGAAAATCGTAAGGTTCTTTTGCCGTTCAAGAACTGTACGCGCCGCTGATCGGTACGCCTGTTTGTCAGCCTGGGCGCGGGGGGCCTGTACTGCCGGTCCCCGTGAGCGGTTAAGCACCCGGTATTGGATCATCGTGGCATCGATGAGCTTGGCCATTTCACCGCCCAGGGCGTCCACCTCGCGGACAAGGTTGCCTTTGGAAAGACCGCCGATTGCCGGATTGCAGGAGAGCGCCCCGATGTTGTCGGGGTTTTGGGTTATGAGGAGGGCGGAAAAACCAAGCCGTGAGACGGCCAGAGACGCCTCAATCCCCGCGTGCCCGCCGCCAATGACAATACAGTCGTAGTCCATTTATTTTCTGTGTTAATTATAATGTAAAAATTAAAAGTTGTTAACGTCATTACGGGCAAAATCGCCAATTCATCATCCAACCTTAAACCACGAAACTTCCTTTATCAGAATGTCAATGCCTTCACGGTTCTTGTTGCTTATTTCGTTGACATGGTTTACCGCTATATTAATCTGATCCGTCCCTTCGGCCATCTCGTTCATGCTGGAATCGATCTCCCGTGTTCCGTTAGCAAGGCTTTCGCTTTCTCGAATCACTTCCTTGGATCCGTCAAGCATTTCCCGGGAACCGCTGCGAACCTGCCGGGTTACCTCGTTTACTTCCATGATACCTTCAACAACCTGCCTACTCCCCGCACCTTGTTCTTCCATCGCATTCCGTATATGTTCCTCCTGATCCGATACAATTTTTACACTTGAGTCGATGGCCTCAAACTTGGTAAGCACGTTTTCGGTGGATTTTATTATTTTGTCGATAGAATTTTTTATCTTTTTTAAAACAACACCAATGGTCTTGGATTGTTCACTGGAATTTTCCGCAAGTTTGCGTATCTCATCGGCGACAACGGCAAAACCTTTCCCCGATTCCCCTGCATGGGCCGCCTCAATTGCGGCGTTCATCGAAAGTAAATTGGTCTGGCTGGCTATGTTTTCCATTACCGAGTTAATTTCCATCAGCCCTTCGGACTCGCGGGCAATTTCCTGAATGTCCCCTGCTACCTCCTGTAATCCGGTGCGGCCCACTTCGGAAGCTTCCTGCAGGTTCTGGACATTAACGGCATTATTGGAAAGCGTTTCCGTAACGGATTGAATATTGGCAGCCATCTGTTCAATGGCAGATGACGCCTGTGAAATATTGGTACTCTGATTTTCCACAAGCCCGTCGAGTTTGTTGATGTTTTGCACAACCTGTCCCATGGTCTCATGGGTTTCGCTGACGCTTGCGCTCTGGTTCAATACACGGTCCTTGATGCTTTGGACATTGGCGGTGATTTTGTTTACCGTAGTGGTGGTCTGGTTCATGTTGTTTGCAAGGTCATCACCAATATTATGAAGCGTTTCCGTCTCTTTTTTGATGTTGTTGACCATTTCTCTGATTTTGTCCAAAAAACAGACAAAGGAGCTGATCGTTACTCCGATTTCGTCATTTCGCTGCCCGTATTTACCTACAGATTTCCTGTCCTCATCGCGTAAGACAATATTTCCCGTTGTGCTGGCTATTTTCATAAAGGATGAAAGCGGCAGAATCGGATTTACAATACCCGATGTAATAACAGCCGCAAAAAGAACGCATAAAATTACCGCAACAATCATGAACACTATGATAACGAACTCAAACATCGATCCAAGATCGTAGATTCCAAGTGCTATTTCATCCTGCATAGTATTAAACCGGTTTTCTAATTTTTCCAAAAGCGAGATGACTTCCTGTGTTTTCGGCAAAACTTCATTTTTTAATTTCATAGATGCTTCAACTGTTTCCGCATTGTTAAGATGACTGACTATTTCTCCGGCCTTGTTGTGTATAAAATGATGAGGTTCGGCGATCTGACGCAGCAGTGAAATAATCTCCGTATCGGTCACATACTTTATTTCATCGCTCGACAGCCATCTTCCTAATGAGCAGGTATTGGAATCAAGTGAGCCGGTGAATGTCGTTTCGTAGCTCACCGCCTCCATCAGCAAATGCCTCCAGGCATAATGCGAATTCAGGATCGACGTGGCGTTTGCTCTTGCATCCGTAAAATGCATCATTTCTGCAGACATGGACGAGAGTCTTTTATTGCTGTAAAATCCCACCGCCCCAAGAATAATTCCTATTGTGGCAACAATAAGAAAACCGCCGAAAAGTTTTGTGCGAATCTTCATTTGAAACCCCTTTAAAAAGTAATTTTTTGGGGTTTTATCTTTGAGTCTGATATTTTTTAAAGAAAAACATAAGAAACTCCCCGTTTTTGGAAAATCCCCTCTGTTCTTCCAATGGCTTATTGTATAGAATAAATAGTTTTTCGTCAAGTCTCGGAAAAGTTAAATATCTGTTAATTTCATCCAAAACAGTGTATAAGGCATATATGCACCTGAGGGAAGCCAAGGGAATTCTCAACAAATACAACGGTATGAATATCAGCAGGGGCTGTGTTCACGGTTGTATCTACTGTGATTCTAGAAGCAAGTGTTACCGTATCGAACATGATTTTGAGGATGTCCAAATAAAATCCAACGCCCCGGCGCTGCTGGAAAACGCCCTCAGGCACAAGCGGCAAAAATGCATGATAGGAACCGGTGCGATGAGCGACCCGTATATCCCCCTGCCGGAAAATCTTGCAAACATCCGTGCCTGTCTGGAGATTATCAACAGGTACGGTTGCGGTCTTGCGATTCAAACCAAGTCGGATTTAATTCTGCGCGATCTTGATATTCTTGTCAGCATCAATGAAAAGGCCAAATGCGTGGTAGAAACCACCCTGACCACTTTTGACGAAAACCTCTGCAAAATCATCGAGCCGAATGTCTGCGGCACCAAACGGCGTTTTGAGGTTCTGAAAACCATGCGTGACAACGGCATACAGACGGTAGTGTGGCTCTGTCCGTTCCTTCCCTTTATTAACGATACAGAAGAGAACCTCCGGGGCCTCTTGGATTACTGCATTGAAGCAAAAGTTTACGGTGTTTTGTTTTTCGGTATCGGTCTTACCCTGCGGGACGGGAACCGTGAATACTTTTACGCAAAACTCGATCGGCATTTTCCCGGCTTGAAAGAAGTCTATAGAAAAAAATACGGCCTGAATTATATTATTGCAAGTGATAACAATGAAAAATTAACCAGTTTGTTATACGATATTTGCGGCCAGTATAATATCGTTTGCGATAATGATGCCATTTTCGAATATATGCGGACATTTGAAGAAAAGAAGGCGCAGTTGGAGTTGTTTTAGGTTGGGGCGATGTGTAAAGAGTATATTTATCGCCTGATAATATCTCTGAAACTATTTTTTCCGCGTTACATTGGATAACGCCACGGCAAGAATAATAATTACGCCGCGGACAATAGTCTGCTGGCTAACATTTAGTCCTCCGAGAATAAGGCCGTTGTTAATCATCCCCATCAACAGAGAACCGATCAGGGTTCCTATGACAAAACCCGAACCGCCGGCCATGCTGGTTCCGCCGAGAATTACCGCCGCAATAGTGGACATTTCATCACCTTCCCCGAAAGTGAAGCGCCCAGCCTGCATCCTGCCAGCATACAGAATACCCGCAAATGCCGCAAAAGAACCGGTCATAATAAACGCTTTCAATTTTATCTGTGCGGTGTTGATCCCGGTAAAACGGGCTGCAGTTTCATTTCCGCCGGTGGCAAGAACCTTTTTACCAAACGGGGTCTTGTTTAGTAAAACTACACCGAATGCAACAAACAGAATTGTCCAAATAATGAGTACGGGAAATTTTCCGCCGATGTTTCCGATTCCGAAAATAAAATTGAACCGTTCGTTCATAATTACAATTGCCGCCATATTTGTTATCCACATACTCAGACCTTTGACAATACCCATCATGCCCAAAGTCGCAAGGAAGGCCGGTATTCCAAGTTTAGTGATCAGGAGGCCGTTAATGGCACCAACTGCAATACCTACGGATACGGATGCGGCAAGGGCCAGGATTATACTGTTGGTGGAACGCAGAGTTAAAGCTGTGACCAGGGAAGAAAGGGCGACTACCGATCCGATGGAGAGATCTATTTGGGCTGCCCCGATTACAAATGTCATTGCTACAGCCATGATGGTTATCATTGTCGTTTGCCGGGCGATATTCAGAATGTTGCCGATTGTTAGAAATCCCCGGTTACTCAGCCATATTGAAAGAAAAAGAAACACAACAACAAAGGCGATATAAACAACATATCTGCTCCAGTCAATATCTTTTATTTTGCTAACCTTGAATTGCATGTTGAACAACCCCCTCGCCTGTAATGTCATTTCTGGTAAGTTCTCTCGTTTTTCTGCCTTCAACTAATACAACAATTCTGTCGCACATTGCCATGAGTTCCGATATTTCCGATGATACCACAATAACGCTGTTCCCTTTACCGGCGTATGCTTCCACTATTTTCATAATTTCGCTTTTGGCGCCAATATCAATACCTGCTGTAGGTTCATCCAATAGCAGTAGTTTTGGTTCATTTTTTAACCATTTGGCAATGACCACCTTTTGTTGATTGCCGCCGGAAAGATTGCTTATCGTGGTATCTATGCTGTTTGTTTTTATATCCAAATCGGCGATGCATTCTTCTGCTATATTTTTAATTTTTGCATTGCTCAATAAAAAATTACCTTTGATTTTATTAAAAAGGGCAAGCTGTAAATTATCCTTTAAAGTGTGGGTGAGTACCAGGCCTTCCCGTCGGCGGTTTTCCGGTACCAGGGCAATCCCGGCCTTAATGGCATCCCGGGTGTTTTTAATATCAACCGCTTTGCCGCAGATTGAAATTTGTCCTTTCTTGATTTTCCTGATCCCGAAAAGGGCTTCCAAAATTTCTGTTCTGCCGCTGCCCATAAGTCCCGCCAAGCCCAGAATCTCCCCTTCGTTGACATGGAAAGAAACATCATTGACCAGGTTATCTACACTTAGCTCCTTTACCTCCAGCATTGTCTGCGAATGTTGATTTGTCATCCGTTCATGGTATTCGTAGGCTTTTCTCTCGGTATCTCCAAGCATGTAATCAATGATATGTTTAATTGTCAATTTTTTTGCGTCTTCTGTGATGATGTGCTTCCCGTCCCGAAGCACGGTAACTTCATCGGCTATTGTAAGAATTTCATTCATCCGGTGGGAAATATATGCAATCGCAACACCCTCGGATTTAAGGGTTCTAACAATTTGAAAAAGTCGCTCCACTTCAACATCGGAAAGGGAAGCGGTAGGTTCATCCATGACCAGGATTTTGACCCGTTTGGAAAGGGCCTTGGCAATTTCTACAAGTTGACAGAAGCCGACGCTGAGATTGGCGATCTTCTGTGTTACCGGAATATCAATGCCCAAACGGGCTAAAAGGGCTTCTGCCTCTTTTCGCATTTTTTTGTCATTGTTGAGAAGCCCTTTCTTCTCCTCGTTGTTAAGGTAGATGTTTTCAACTACCGTCAGGGTAGGTACAACGCTGAGTTCCTGAAAAATCATGCGGATGCCTGCGGCATTGGCCCCGGCATAGTTGGAAAAGTCGACATTTTTCCCTTCAATCAGAACTTCCCCGGCGTCTCTTTTATAAACCCCGGTAAGAATTTTCATCAAGGTCGATTTACCGGCACCGTTACCGCCGACAATGGCGTGTACATGGCCTTTTTGAAGCTCAAGATTTACGTTATCAAGAACAGTGACACCAAAAAAAGATTTGGTGATATTCCTCATTTGTAATACACTTTCATCCATGGATAAATTCCCCGGCAGAAAAAACCAGTCTTATAAAAAAATCCACCCCCCGATACGGAGGATGGATATATAACCGGATTTAGGTGTTACTCTATTGGACCGACTTTTTCCCAGTGACCGGAAGCTGCTGATTTGAAAGCAGCCTCACCGATAAGCTCAATATTGTAACCGTCTTCAAAGTTTGGAGAAACCTGCTGTCCGTCGGCTACCGCTTTGACGAATTTGTAGGCTTCCACAATCTTTATTTCCGTGTAACCGAGACCGAGAGCAGGTATGGGCCATAGTGCTTCTCCAAAGGGGTGGGCCGGGCCTGTATAGACAGTACGAAATCCGCGCCTGTCTCCGGGATCACTGGCGAAACATACCTGAAGTTCATCTCTTCTTTCATAATTAAAGTAGAGCGATCCTTTTCTTCCGTGAATTTCAAAGGTTATGAAGTTGTTTCTGCCCCAGGCGTTCCTGGTTGCTTCAATCGTGCCGAAGGCACCGCTTTTGGTTTTGATCGCCAGGCAGCATTGATCATCCACTTCGACCTTTTTTCGGGGTACATCAGCCCCGCCTTTCACGTTCCCCAAACTGTCAGCACTTCCGGATTGAACGGGACGTTCATTGATATATGTGGCAAATCTTGCGTTTATTTCGGAGAAATCCCCGACAAGGAAGCGCATCATATCAATTACATGGGTACCAATGTCCCCGAAAGCACCGCTGCCGCAAACTTCTTTCTGGAATCGCCAGGACAGCGGAGAATCGGGATCCGCCGACCAGTCCTGTAGATAAGTCCCCCGGAAATCAAGAATTTCCCCAATGGAACCTTCTTCTATATATTTTCTTGCCAGTTGTACTGCGGGAGTCATCCGGTAATTGAAAGCCAGCATATTTATTACCCCGGCTTTTTTTACCGCATGGTACATGTTTTTTGCCTCACCCAGCGTCCGGGAAATAGGCTTTTCACAGATGATGTGTTTACCTGCAGCGGCTGCCGCAACGGCGATCATTTCATGGGAGTCATTCGGAGTACAAATATCGACAATATCAATGGAAGGGTCTTCGATAATCTCCTTCCAGTTCCCCGTCGCCTTTTCAAATCCGAATTGAGCGGCTGCGGCATCCGCCCGTTCCTGTGTCAGATCGGCGATGACCTTTTTGTGTACCAGTGCCGGGGCGGGCCAAAAGAATATCGGCAAGCCCGCATAGGCAATGGCATGCGCCTTGGCCATAAATCCGGCGCCAATTAAACCAACATTATATGTTTTCATACAGTATCTGCCTTATTTCTTGTATGCGTTCCTTATATCCGCCGGAGCGTCGACATAATACACTTCCTTATACGCCTCAAGCACGTTTTCATGGGTAACTTTGAGTGCCGGAAGAGCGACATAAGCGGGTGCCTGTTTGCCAAGCAGGGCATAGCCCACCAGGATCGCTTCGGCTACACCCTGATCGTAGGGCCGTTGCGCGCCAAGACCCTTAATGATGCTGTCCTGAGCAAGCATGCGGGCGACATTATTCCCGAGGTCGATGGTAGTGACAATGACGTCTGATCTGTTATTGGCTCTAAGCGCCGATACAACGCCTTCGGCAGGGATGTCCCATGTGGCATAGATGCCGTTAAGGTCGGGATGTTTGGTAATAAGGGCGGCGCCGATTGTCGCTCCGTCATTGTGGTCGGTAAAACCGGATTCTTCGACAATTGTGATACCGGGGAATTTTTCCTTGATGGTTTTGCGGAATGCTGCGTCCCGCTGATTGGTAACAAAGAAATTTGCGTCAAAATACACCATCGCGATCTTGCCGCGACCGTTGAGTTTTTCACCCATAATCTCCGCAGTGACAACGCCGTTACCGTAGTTATCCGCCGAAACAACCGATGTGTAATCCACGCCGGCAGTCATATTATTGGGACAGTTATCCATAAAGACCAGTTTAACACCTCTCCGCGCCGCATCCTTAAAAGCCGTTTCCGAAGAAACCGCATCAACGGGAATTGAAACAATGGCATGGGGATTTAGGGCAAGCACCGTTTCTATGTCGGTTTTTTGCTGTGTATCGTTAAAATTTGCGGATGTGACCGCCACAACCTGAATGCCCATTCTGCCAAACTGATCCCGCAGTCCTTTTTCCTGGGCAACAGACCAATCGTCACCGCTGTAGTGGAAACAAATCGCCGCTTTGTAATTGCCCGCCTTGATCTTGGCAAGTTCGTCTTCAGTCAGGTTCAGACTGGAGGCCGGGCTGGCCTGTTCCCCGTTGGGACCGGTACTCATTACCGCTCCTGAAGGAAGCGTAATCGGTCCCGAAGAAGCGGCTCCCCCATCCCTGGTTCCTCCTGCAAACGCAAAGGATACGGCAATTAATGCCGCAACAATCATCAACAAACCTTTCTTCATAGTTTTCTCCTCCGTTAACAGATTGTGCGCACGGAATCTCCCGGCGCGGCGCGGAAAACTTCCCCGCCTTTATAATTCTTCCTGAATACTCAGGAAAAATTCAGTTTTGTTTTGAGATAGTCGGCAGTGATCCGTGCCCCTTCCGCAGGGTCTCCGTTCCAGCCGTCACATTCAATGGCGTATAACACGTTTTTTCCCAGAATGTTTACGATGGACGGAAAATCAATGCTTCCTTTCCCAAGAGGACAGAACATACCCGATTCGGTAACATCTTTGAGATGGATATATTTAATTCTATTCGCGTATTTTTTTACTACCGCCACCGGGTCTCCGCCGCCCAATACTACATGACCGGTATCGGGACAGAGGCAGATGCGGGTACCGGGCATGACCTTGTCGAGTTGTTCGGGAGACTGTACCAGTGAACCCATATGGGGGTGGTAACTTGCGGTCATCCCCAGTTCATCGGCGATATCGCACACCTTATCTAGGGCAGCCGTTAGATTTTTATAATCCCCTTCCCTAATACCGTCATAACGGGTCGCACCGCCTCCCAATGCAATTTGAGAAGCTCCGAATTTTTTTGCGAAAGAGGCCGCTTTTCGTATTTTAAACAATTCTTCGGGAAGCACTTCATCGTAAATAAAGTTTCCGGCACAATAAACAGACAATAGGGAAATTTTATTTTTATCAAGCAGTTTCTGAAAGTCCCCTTCACGGCCCTCGTACGCAAGCAGATTACCGTCAAATATCTCGATCTGTTCATAACCTGCAGAAGCGATACCCGCAATTGCTTCCGCATCGGCCCCGGTTGAAATGTAGTAAGCACTATTCACATTGTTTGCCGCAGCGCAATGGGCCATTACCGCTCCCCAGGCATTTGTCATATATGCTACTTTCATAAAGCCTCCGTGTTTCTGTTTTTAGGTGATTTTATCACGGGTATTTCCCGATGTCAACCATATGTATGAACCTTATGCCGGCTTCTGAATTATTCACCCAAAAGAATACAGCCCTCGTAACCGTAACGAGCCCTAACTTTTCCCCTTATCGTAAGGCTGGCCCACGGCGCGCGGGGCGTAGTCCTTTCCGCCGAACAGTACCAGGGTGACCAGTGTTATAAGGTAGGGCAGGGCGCTAAAAAATTCCGGCGGCAGGAACTGAAGGCCGCTGATGTTAATGATATTAACTGCAAGGGCTGACGACATACCGAAAAGGAAACTTGAGCCGAGAATCCCCAGGGGGATCCACCGGCCGAAGGATACGGCCGCAAGCGCGATAAAACCCTTGCCGTTTATGGTGCTTACCGTGAATTGTATGTCCTGACTCAGGACAATGCAGCCGCCGGCAAGGCCGGCAAGGATGCCGGATATAAGCACCGCGATGTAACGAATTTTAATAACGTTAACACCGGCCGAGGCAAGGGCCTGGGGATGTTCCCCTGCGGCGCGAAGGCGCAGACCCCAGGGCCGCTTGTACAGCATAAACCAGCTTGCCGCAAGAATCGCCAGGGCGATCCAGACTGTGGGGTACAGCCCGAACAGGCCGGAACGCATACCCATGCGGTAGTTCATGCTGCGGTCCATCTGGAACAGAAGCTGGCAGACAAACACCGTTACCCCGTTGGCAAGGAGGTTTATCCCCGTGCCGGAGATCACCTGATCGGCACGAAGGGTTACGGAAGCGAAAGCGTGTATCAGTGAAAACAGGCCGCCGACGGCAGCGCCAAGCAGCAGGGCAAGAGGTATGGAAAAGCCGATTTTTGCTTCCAGAAGGACGTGAATCACAGCGGCTGTCACCGCGCCCATCGCCATAAGCCCTTCAAGGGCAATATTCACCACGCCGGCCCTCTCGCAGATCATCCCGCCGATTGCGGCTATGAGAATGGGAGAAACAATCATAAATGTCGAGGGCAGCATATTCAACATTGCCTGAAAAAAATTCATTGTTCCTCCGTTTCGCTGCCGGGAATGTGTTCCTGCACATAGTGCGTTTGTACACGCCTTGCCTTTTCTTTCATCTGCCATTCGATGATAAGCCTGACACCGGCCCGCAGTGAAATAAAGACCACAATAAGACCCATAATAATCGAAGTAATTTCCTTGGGTATTTGTCGTGTCTGCATTAAAGACTGGGCGGATTTGAGCATTCCGAAAAGCATGCCGGCAAGGGCGGTTCCCCACGCGGTGCTGTTGCCGACCAGGGCAACGGCTATTCCGTCAAAGCCGTAACCTTCCTGGGCCGCTAAAATCCTTCCGTAGGAAAAAACGCCCAATGAAACAGTGGCACCGGCAAGGCCGGCAAAGGCCCCGGCAATCGCCATTGCCGAAGTAATGCTGACATTCACATTGATGCCGCCGTAAAAGGCCGCGTTCCTGTTCAATCCTGTTGCCCGCAGTGAATAGCCCAGACGGGTTTTGCCCATTATCAGCCAGTAGATAAAAACAGCGGCCAGGGTAAACCACAGGCCGTAGTGCAGACGGGAATTGTTGGTCAGTGATGCAAGAAAAGGACTTGCAATGACAGCCGTTTTGGGAAAATCCGGCGTCCGGTATGTGTTGCTTCCCGGAATCCTCAGAGTAAGAATTCGGTGAATGTAAAAGGCGATGTAGTTCATCATGATGGTTGCAACAACTTCCGAAACCTTGAATCTCGCCTTGAAAAAACCGACTATACCGCCCCAAACCGCCCCAACCGCTACGGCCCCGGTCACTGCGAGAGCCCAATGCAGTACGGGTACCGGCGGGAAAAGAACGGCGATAAACTGGGCCGCTGTAAGACCGGCGATAAACTGACCTTCCGCGCCAATGTTAAAAAGCCCCACCCTTGCGGCGAAACCCATCGAAAGGCCGCAGAGGATCAGGGGAATCGAACTGACCAACCATTCTCCAATATAACGGGGGTTCCATATCCATTCCATATTGCGGTTGCGGCTGATTCCGGTGACAACCTGTAAAATCGCTTCGTACATCCCCTTGGGGTTTCGCCCTATCGTCAGAAGAATAATAGTCGCCGCAAGAAAACCCAGTAAAACAACCGCAACGGAGACAAGCGCGTCGGAACCTGTGAATATTTCCAGAACCCGGTTTTTTATGTCGCCTAACATCGGCTTCGGGGAAACAGGGGCCGCGTCTTTCCTGAAGTTAAACACACACCCCCCCCATCATCGCGCCGATTCGCCTTTCATCGGCTTCTTCCGCCGAAAGCACGCCGATCACTTTACCTTTGGAAACTGCGGCGATTCGGTCGCAAAGTCCGAGTATCTCGTCCAGTTCAAAGGACACCAGCAGAACGGCGCGGCCTTTATCCCTTTCGTCAATGATCCGGCGGTGGATGTATTCGATAGCCCCCACGTCAAGGCCCCGTGTCGGCTGTGAGACGATCAGCAAATCCGGGGAAAGGTCGATTTCGCGTGCGATAATCACCTTCTGCTGATTGCCGCCGGACATTCCCTTGACCGGTGTAGCGGGACCGCTACCGGCCCGAATGTCAAAATCGGTGATAAGTTTTTCGGCGTGTTTGGCAATTGCGGGAAAACGGAGAAAACCCAGAGGATTGGAATACTGTGGTTTACGGAAACTCTTGAGAATGAAATTTTCGTCAATACGAAAATCGAGAACAAGGCCGTGTTTGTGCCGGTCTGCCGGTACCAGCCCCAGCCCGCCTTCGTTCCTGCTTCTGATGCTGTCTTTGGATATATCGCTATCCTTCAGCAGAACCCTTCCCGATTTTACAGGCAGGAGGCCGGCAATCGCCTCGACCAGCTCCGACTGGCCGTTCCCGTCAACGCCTGCAATACCGACAACCTCGCCGGAACGTACCTCCAGGGAAAGGCCGCTTACCGCAGGGGTACCTCGGATCTGCGGTCCGCTCGAGCCGATGACGGTAAGGTCTTCAAGTTTCAGCACTACATTGCCCGGCTTTGCCGGTTTTTTCCCGATTCTGAACGTAACCGCACGGCCGACCATTTTTTCGGCAAGTTCCGTTTCGCTGACATCCGCCACTTTAACCGTCCCGATACATTTGCCGCGCCTGAGAACGGTGCAGTTATCCGCAGCGGCTTTGATTTCACGTAACTTATGGGTGATAAAGAGGATCGTTTTTCCTTCGGATTTAAGCCTGTGGAAAATCGCCAGAAGTTCGTCTATTTCCTGGGGGGTCAGCACGGATGTCGGTTCGTCAAAGATCAGGATGTCGGCATTGCGGTAAAGGATCTTCAGTATTTCGACCCGCTGCTGCATACCCACGGTGATGTTTTCGATTTTTGCACCGGGATCCACGGCCAGGCCGTAGGTTTCGATAAGTTTGGCGACACGCCTTTCCGCGTTTCTCAGATCCAGGTTTCCCGATGCGGAACGAGGTTCCATGCCCAGAACAATATTTTCGGTAACTGTGAAGTTGTGAACCAGCTTAAAGTGCTGGTGCACCATGCCGATCCCCAAAGCCGCCGCGTCATTGGGGCTGCGGATTTTTACCTTCCCGCCCCTGATCTTAATAACACCGCTGTCAGGCTCGTACAGACCGAATAGAATCGACATGAGTGTCGATTTTCCCGCCCCGTTTTCTCCCAGAAGGGCGTGTACCTCCCCGGTCTCCACACGGAGATTTACCCTGTCATTTGCCAAAACTCCGGGAAAGACTTTGCTTATTTCAAGCATTTCTATTGCCGGGAAGACACCTTGAAAACTCACTTGGGGTCCTGTCCGGGAAACTCACGTCCCTCTTCGAGGGCCGCGATTTCCCGGACACCCCACGATAAATCTTTCGAGGCGTCTTCCCAACTGTACATAGGTACCTTTTTCAAGATGAACCCTTAGCTTCTAATTCCTCATTCCTAATTTCTCATTCTTCCTCAGTCGTCTACCGCCTTCAAATTCTGGGGGAATCCGGGGAGTTTTTTAGCTTCCGCATTGGTGGCGGCTACCCTAATCGAACCTCCGATGATCTGTCTCTTGATCGATTCAAGTTCGTTGCAAATACTCTGACTGAGGGCGGGGTTGGTATCGGAATAGTCAACGCCGCCTTTCACAAGGTCAAATGTGATTACCTCGCCCTTGAATGTTCCGTTCTTGACTGCCTCAAGGGCGTAAACCAGGCTGATATCAACTTTTTTCAGCATGGAGGTGAGTACCGCCGAATCTGTGGCGTTGTGCAGCCCTTCGTCATGCTGATCGGAATCGACACCGATTGCCCAGACATTCTTCCCCGCCGCCCGGTACTCCTTGGCCTGGGCGATGGTTCCGTTGCCGCTTCCGCCCGCTGCCGAGTAAATGGCGTACACGCCGGAATCGTACCAGTTCTTCGCCTGGGTTTTGGCGAGGGCCGGTTCACCCCAACTATTTACATAGTAATCAACAATCTCGGCATCAGAAATAACCGAAAGTACGCCCTGCACAAAACCTACCTCAAACTTTGTGATAACCGCACCCGGCACTCCGCCGATAAACCCGAAACGGGGGTTCCTGATGCCGTCTTCCCGTGCTTTAAGGGCGGCAGCAACGCCCACCAGGTAGGAACCTTCATGTTCGGCGTAAGCGCTCTGCATGATATTGGACGGTCCCAGCCAGTCCACATCTACAATCAGATATTTCTGCCCGGGGTTGTCCCCGGCTACCTGTTCCACCGCATCGGCAAAGGTAAAACCTGTTGCGGCGATAAGATCGTAGCCTTCATCGGTAGTCTGCCTGAGATTGGGAATATACATATCCTGGGTCTGCGCGGTAACCACGTCGTAGAAGGTTCCCCGTTTTCTCGCGTTGTGCCAGGTGTCGCCGTAAAATTCAAGAATCCCCCTCCACGCCGCCGCGTTGAAAGATTTGTCGTCAATGCCTGTGGAATCGGTGAGCAGCCTAATCGTAATTTCCCCGCCCGGTTTTTGTGTTTGTCCTGAAGTTTGCGATCGGGAGGCGGATGTCTCTGTGTTTTTCTTTGGGCAGCCTGTAAATGCGACAGTCAATACCACCGCAAGGACAGCCATTATCATGAACAGGTATATTTTTTTCATTATTTTCCTCCTGATGTCAGCATAAACTCAATACCTTGTAAGGTCAACTGTTAACATTGTATACTATCTCTTGACATGGGCAGCAAAATTCTATCGAAGCCGAAATCTGAGATAGTGGAAAAACTCAAGGAACCGGACGACTTCAGGGTGATCCTGCTTAACGACAACTATACAACCATGGATTTTGTAGTGGAGGTATTGGTTGTGATCTTCCGGAAAAGCATTGAAGAAGCGAACAATATAATGCTGGACATACACACCAAGGGCAAGGGTTCAGTGGGGACGTACCCCTGGGACATTGCGGTAACAAAAGCGGAACAGGTTCATGCGGCGGCAAGGGAGAGTCAGTTTCCCCTCCGCTGTATTGTGGAACCGGCGTGAATTGAGGATAATAAGGTATGAGAATTTCAGGTCATGTTCAGGCAATAATCAACGCGGCGTATAACGAGGCAAGGGTGCGGAACCACGAATACCTTACGCCGGAGCATATACTCTATGCGGCGCTGTCCTTTGACGAGGTACAGGGTGTCCTTACTTCCTGCGGGGCAAACCCCGAACAGATAAAAATCGGTATGGAAAGCTATTTTGAGCAGAAGATTCCGGTTGTCACCTCCTCGGCGGAGCCTACCCAGACCGTGGGCTTTCACAGTGTGATTGAACGGGCAGTTATCCAGAGCCGGTCAGCTCAAAAAGAGATGATCGACATAGCGGATATCCTTGTGTCTCTTTTTGACGAGGAGAGAAATTACAGCGGATATTACCTGCGTAAAGCCGGTGTGAAAAGACTGGAACTTTTGGATGTTCTTTCCCACGGGCAAAACGGCGTAACGGGCCGCAAGAAGGACGAATTTCCCGAAGGGGAAGGCGGTCCTGCAGGCGGCGGATACGCCGACGGCGGTTTTGCCGATGAAGAACAGCAGGGGTTCACTCAGAAAAACCGTACGGCAAAAAAATCCGCACTGGAGCGGTTTGCCGTTGACCTTACCGCTCTGGCACGGGATAACAAATTGGAGCCGGTAATCGGCAGGAAAGACGAACTTGAGCGTACCGTTCAGGTTCTTTGCCGCAGGCTGAAAAACAACCCCGTCCATGTCGGCGATTCCGGTGTGGGGAAAACCGCCGTTACCGAAGGGCTTGCCCAGCGAATTGCGGCGGGAGACGTGCCGCCCACCATCAGAGACTTCAGTATCTTTTCACTGGACATGGGCTCGCTGATTGCGGGAACCAGGTACCGCGGCGATTTTGAGGATCGTGTAAAACGGGTTATCGAAGAGATTCTGAAAAAAGAAAAGGCGATTCTTTTTGTTGATGAAATTCACACCCTTGTCGGGGCGGGGGCGGTTTCGGGCGGGGCGCTGGACGCTTCCAGCCTCTTGAAACCGGCCCTTACATCGGGGAGGCTCCGGTGTATCGGTTCCACCACCCACGAGGAATACAACAAATTCTTTGACAAGGACCGGGCCCTGTCCCGGCGTTTTCAGAAAATCGACATTAACGAACCGTCGCAGACCGATGCCATTGCGATACTCAACGGGTTAAAATCCAAATACGAAGATTTTCACAATGTGCGTTACAGTGACGAAGCGGTTGAGGCGGCGGTAAACCTTTCCGCGCAGTTCATCACCGAGCGCCGCCTTCCCGATAAGGCCATTGACGTTATCGACGAGGCCGGCGCTTTTGCCCGCAACGCGGCGTACCGTTCCGCCGTGGCGGCGATGACCGCCATGGGAGCGGTGTCCGCCGAGAAAGAAGAATCGGCGGATTCTTCCGGGGAAAAATCCGAAACTGTACAGAACGGGGTGACGGCGGTCATCGAAATCGGCCTTCCCCTTATTGAAACGGTTGTTTCAAAAATAGCCCGTATACCGGAAAGGTCGGTGGGCGAAAGCGAAAAAGACAAGCTGCGCCTTCTGGAGATAAAAATAAAACAGCGGGTGTTCGGGCAGGACAACGCGGTTGCGGCGGTGGTAAAGGCGGTAAAAAGATCGAGGGCCGGTTTCAGGGCGGAAGGTAAGCCGGTGGCAAATTTTCTCTTTGTCGGCCCCACCGGTGTCGGCAAAACGGAACTTGCCCGTCAGTTAGCCGACATTCTCGGTATCGCCATGCTCCGCTACGACATGAGCGAGTTTCAGGAAAAGTACACCGTATCCCGGCTTATCGGTTCGTCTCCCGGTTATATAGGCTATGAAGACGGCGGCCAGCTAACCGATGCGGTAAGAAAACAACCCCATGCCGTTGTGCTTTTGGACGAAATTGAAAAGGCCCACTCCGACATTTTCAACGTGCTTTTGCAGATAATGGACTACGA
>Ga0082212_10002921_pt1 | contig 24516 bp, 20 predicted proteins | sample TergutNt197P3_FD_71548 | JGI IMG/M metagenome (GOLD analysis project Ga0082212, IMG submission 71548) | Neocapritermes taracua P3 segment gut microbial communities from Petit-Saut dam, French Guiana - Nt197 P3 | ecosystem: Host-associated > Arthropoda: Insects > Digestive system > Gut ... | reverse complement strand
GGCGATTTTTGCACCGTTTTTTCCTCCAAAAGACATAAATCGCTTGTTTTAGCAGATGAAACCGCAAAAAAACTACCCGCAACTTCGTTTTTGGGACATTTTTTCAAGGGAATGAAGGAAAGAAGGGAGGAAGGGAAGGAGGGAAAGAAGGAGGGGACGAGGGAAGGGAAAAAAGTTTGTTGCTTCGCTCGAAATGGATTCATGGAAGAGACTTTTTCAGTGGTTTACTGTTTGCCGCAATTCCGTGCCATTACCTGGCGGCATAGCCACAAATGAGATTCGGAGAGGTGGTTTCTCGCTTCGCTCGAAACATTGGATGCATGGAAGGGCTTTTTCAGTGATTTCGGACGGTCCCCATGGTCCTGCTTTTTTGTCAGAGACGGTTCCCGTTGTCCTGCTTTTTGTCCTGTTGTCTGTCGGGGAAAATGTTATACTAATACCCGGTTATGGGGTCTAAACCTTCGTGTGTAGCACTGGTATTGGGAAAGGAGCAATTTAAGGTGGAACAATGATTGAATTTATTACAGCAAAAAATGATGAGGAAATGGGCGGCATTGCCGCTTCGATGATTGCGCAGGCGATAGGGGAAAACCCGCAGCTTGTGCTCGGGCTTGCCACGGGGTCGTCGCCGCTGTCACTGTACGGCGAGCTGATACGGCTTCACAGGGACGAAGCCCTTGACTTTTCGGGCGTCAGGACCGTCAACCTGGACGAGTATGCCGGGCTGCCTGCGGACCACCCGCAAAGCTACAGGTATTTCATGGACACGAACCTGTTCAACCACATCAATATCGACCCTGCGAACACGCACCTGCCCGACGGGAACGCACAGGACCTTGGCGTAGAGTGCGCGAGGTACGACGGGCTCGTCGAGGGCCTTGGCGGAATCGATGTGCAGGTGCTTGGGATCGGGGGCAACGGGCATATCGGTTTCAATGAGCCGTCTGACCGGTTCTCAAACCATACGCTTGCTGTGTCGCTGGCACAGGACACGATCGAGGCAAACTCGCGGTTTTTTGAAAGCCCGGATGAAGTGCCGCGCCAGGCCATCACTCTTGATATAAAGCATATCATGCAGGCAAAAAAGATAGTACTTGTCGCGTTTGCGAACAAGAAGGAGATCCTCGAAAAAGCGCTTTACGGGGACATCACGGCGCAGGTTCCGGCGTCTGTGCTCCAGCTGCACCAGGATGTGACGGCGATTATCTGCTCTTGACGGTGCAATATGGTAAAATAGAGCCTGTATCAATGATTTTTGGTGAAGAAAGGTAGTGAAATGAATATTATCCGCACAAAAGCAATGGAGCTTTCCGCAATCCCGGCTATCGCCTATAAGCTAAAACTCGCGTCGGGGGGCGCGGGCATCAAGATTTTGCGTGCTGACGGGCAGACTGCTGTTTGCACTATCGACAAACGCACGGCAGACATGATCCCATTCCGCAAGTTTAACGAGGCGCTTTTCCCCATGGAAGCCTTCGACGAAGCGTACGAGCTTACGGCGCGCTTGCCTTACTCGGCAAGGGGGAAAGTCAAATTCCTGGCGGTGGAGGAAGAGCAGCCCGGCGATGAGGCGGATGCGGAAGATGTGCCCGAAGACGCGCCGGCGGAGCAGGTGGACATGACGCTGTCGCCTGAATACGAAGCGATTGTCTTGCGTTACAGCGATGAAAAGGACAAGCTGAACTATACGCTCATGAATAAGGATTTCATCCAGTTCGCCGCTAAGAGCAAGGTGGTGGCGGGCATGGTGGATGCAGGCGAGGGCCAGGAGGAAATCCTGGTAACGGTCGTGAAAAGCCGCGCCGCCGAGATCGCGGGGATTAAGGAAAGCCTGGATAACGACAGCGTGAAGCTCCTGATCGAGACGCTGGACGAGATAGACCCGCGCAGCGCCTTCAAAGAGCTGAAGGCCTATATCAACAGGATGCTGGCTAAAAACAAGAAAAAACCATAGGGCGCGCCCGGCGCCCCGCCCGGCTGCGGGAGCAGTAATAGCAGTATAGGAAAACGGCGGCCTCTTGTGACGGCCCGCCCGGCTGCGGGAGCAGTAATAGCAGTATAGGAAAACGGCGGCCTCTTGTGACGGCCCGCCCGGCTATAAGGTAGCAGACAGAAGCGGCAGCTTGTTTTGCCCGCAGGTTGCATAACGGAGAAAAACCATGGAAAAGAAAAAGAGGTTTGGCAAAAAGGCTGCCGGGGACAAACCCATCTATGTCTCGCTGAAATTCGAAGGGGAGTTTGGGAAAACCAAGACGGAAGTAATGGGTACTTTCCCGGTGCGTGGCAAGGAGTACGTAGTGCTTGTGCCGGTAAAACCTTCCGACGACATCTATATTTACGGCTTTCGGGTAATATCGCCTGACGAGTTTGAAATCCTCGAAATCGATAATGACAGGGAGTTTGAGCTTGTTGTGGAAGAATTCAACAGGCTGTTCCCCGAGGCGTAGAAAGGGCGGCCCCTAAGGCTGGATAAGAAGGAGGCTCAGCGTTCCCGCCACGATCATTGCGAGGCCAAGGGCTGATTTTGCCGACAGCTTTTCGTGCAGGGCGAAATAGCCGAATGCTATGGTGACCAATATGCTCAGTTTGTCTATCGGCACGACCACGCCGGCGGGGCCTTCCTGGAGCGCGCGGTAGAAGCACAGCCATGACAGGCCGGTGGCGAGGCCGGACAGGCCAATGAAAAGCCGGCTCCGCCCGTCGATTTGCCCCGCGTCGCGATGCTTCCCTTGCATGAATACGATCATCCACGCCATGGCGAGTACGACCAGCGTCCGTATGGCCGTCCCCAGGTTTGATTCGACGCCGACTATGCCGACCTTGCCCAGTATAGCCGTAAGGCTTGCGAATACCGCCGACAGCACGGCAAAGAACAGCCAGCCCGGCTCCGTTTTCGCGGCTTGTGGCCCGCCTCCACCACTTACAGCAACTGGCCCGCTTCCACCACTTACAGCACCTGACCTGCCCCCATCACTTACAGCAACAGAGCTATCTTTCTTCTTTTCGATCATCAGGTATGTCCCGACGCCGATCAGGGCCATAGCCCCGATTTTCAACAGGCTCATGCCCTCGCCCAGGAAAATGGCGGACAATAGTATGGTAAGTACAGTGCTGGTCTTGTCAACGGGGACGACCTTGTTGACGTCGCCGATCTGCAGCGCCCTGAAATAGCAGAGCCAGGACCCGCCCGTGGCCAGGCCCGACAATATGAGGAAGACAAGGGTCTTGGCGTCTATTTCCGGGATGGCGTGCTGGGAGCCGACCACAAAGACCATTAGCCACGCGAAGACGGCGACGATTACGGTCCGGAGAGCTGTGGCCAGGTTGGAGTCTACATCTTTTATGCCTATCTTCGCCAGGATGGACATGATGCCGGCGAAGAGCGCGGAAGCAAGCGCGAAAATCAGCCACATAGAGACACCCGTCCCCTTGTATTACACAAAAATGCACTTATGAACCGTCCACTTGCGTGGCAGCCTTTTGTCTTCAAGACGCAGGAACCGCCCCCTTTTGTCTTGCTGTTAATCATATGCGAATCATATCATATAATTGTGGCTCACACTTGCGGTACATGGTACTATACATTGTACGAGACACCACATCGCCCAAAGCAAAAAGCATCCGCAGGGAGGGCCGGCGCCGCCGGCAGACTGGGAGGAGGCATCCATGGAACAGCATTTTGACGCTATAGTAGTAGGCGCCGGCAATGGCGGCATGACCGGGGCGCTGACCCTGTGCAAGGCGGGCAAGGAGACCCTGCTTCTGGAGCAGCACAATATCACGGGGGGGTGCGGGTCCTCGTATGTGCGGGGCCGGTTCGAATTTGAGACGGGGCTGCACCAGCTCTACGGTATCGGGGATACCTGCCCCGGTGTAAGGGGGCCGCTGCGCAGGGTGTTTGAGGAGCTCGGTGTCTTCGACAAGATCAGGTTTGTGCCCCAGCACGAGGCGTTCAGGATCGCGTTCCGGGGGATGGGCGAGATTGTGCTGCCAAATGACCATGACGAGTTTGTCAAGACCCTGCAGGACTTCTTCGGCCCCGAGGCGGACGCCATCGCGGAATACCAGAGCCTCGTCGACACCTTCGACGCCGAGTTCATGCGCCTGTACGAACTGACGGCGAAAGGTGAGCCGATCACGGAGAAGGACTTCCCGTATCTGTTCGAGTACGGGACGTACACGGGGGAGCAAATGCTCAATAAGTATTTCAAGAACCCCATGCTCAAGGGCGTGTACCAGACCCTTTTCGGCTATCTCGGGATGCCGGTCGACCGCGTCCCGTACGCGGTGCTCGCGGCGCTCTACCTGCGCAACGGGGGCACCTGGAATGTCCACGAGACGTCCATGTCGATGTCCAACGCCATCACCAACGAGTTCATCGACTGCGGCGGCACGCTTAAGCTGAATACGCGCGTCGTGCGTATACTGGTTGAAGACGGTGCGGTCAAAGGCGTGGTAACGGAGAGCGGCGACGTGTACTACGCGGACGTGGTTCTCTCCAACGCAAACCGCCTGAACGTGTATGTCGACCTCATCGACAACGCGCTCGTGCCGGAGGAAACCTACGCCAACCTGCGCGTCTCCATGCCCGGGCAGTCCATATTCGGCATCTCGGTGGGCCTCGACTGCACAGCGGAGGAGGTGGGGATCAAAAACGCCACCAACTTCCTGCTGCCGCCGCCGGCCGGGCTGAAGAGCCGTTACGACGTCGGCCTGCGACAGTTGGAAAAGGTCAGCACGGTCTATATGTCGTGCTACAGCATCGACGACCCGGAGTATGGCGAGCCCGGCACCTGTACGCTTACCATGCTCACGGGCAAGACGACCGCCCCCTTCGTGGATATGCCGCCGGAGAACTATTACGACGCGAAATTCGAGTACGCGAAGAAGATGCTCGATTATTTCGAGGACTACTACCCCGGCGTCAGGGAGCATATCGAGGAGATAGAGGTGTTCACGCCGATGTCGCTTATGCGTTTCATCGGCTCCCCGAACGGCGCCATCTACGGCGTGGACGGGCATATCAAGGATCTCATCGCGTCAAAGCTCGACGCCCGCTCGCCGTTTAAGGGCCTGTACTTCTGCGGTGCGTCGCTGATGTTCGGCGGTTTCCATACGACATTGATATCCGGAAACACGGCGGCCAAGCTGATACTGAAAGACCTGGAAGAGGGCGCCTTACCGGTCAGCCACGACTTCACAGGGATGCACAATATCGACAGGATACTCCAGGAGATCGATGTCAGCCGCGTGTACAATGTGGACCACCGTGCGAACAAGGGCAAGATTCGCCGTGACACCAACCTCCTGCACCCCGACAGCATAGAGTTCCGGGTCACGCAGATACGCGAAGAAACGTCGAGCACAAAGACGATACGCCTTGCGCCGGCCGGCGGGTATGTGCCCCCGTTCATCCCCGGGCAGTTCATCAACCTCTCGGTGGAGGTGGACGGAATACGCACCAGCCGCCCGTACAGCATCTCCTCACCATGCACGGAGCGTAAGCATTACGAGATCACCGTGCGCAGGGCGAAGGAAGGCTTCGTGTCAGACTATTTGCTTGACAGGCTGAAGGAAGGCGACACGCTCGTCTCCAGCGGGCCGGCCGGGTTTTTCTACCAGTTCCCCTGCGTACACGGGAAGAAGCTGTGCTTCATCGCGGGCGGCAGCGGCATAACCCCGTTCATGAGCATGCTGGAATCCGACGCGGACAGGCTTTGCGGCGACAAGGAGGCGACCCTTATCTATGGCAGCGCAAAGGAGGACGACATCGTTTTCGCGGAGCGCCTGGGGGCCCTCGCGGGCGGCGGGCTCAAGGGGTTCAGCCTCGTCCCTGTCATTTCGGAGCCCGGGCCGGGATGCGAGGAGCGCACGGGGTTCATTACGGCTGAGCTCATCAAAGACGTACTTGGCGATACCGAAGGGTATACCTTCTTCCTTTGCGGGCCGCAGGAGATGTACGATTTCGTGCTGCCGGAGCTCGGGAAGCTGGGCGTACCGAAACGCAGGATTCGCACCGAGGTCCCGTCGGCGCCAAAGCACCCGGCCCTTATGCCCGGCTGGCCGGAGGGGGTAAGCGAGGAGCAAACCTTTACCATTACACTGGATGACGGGAAGCGGATACCGGCGAGGGCGGGCGACAGCATACTCTTCTCGCTTGAAAAAGCGGGGCTGGCCAAGACGAACCTCTGCCGCGGCGGCGAGTGCGCCGTCTGCCGGTCGCGCCTTATGGAAGGGCGCGTGTTCCATCCCGGAATCGCGAAAATGCGCAAATCGGATATGCGGTTCGGCTATATCCACCCCTGCGTGACATACCCGGTAGAAGATATCAGGCTGCTGCTTCTTTGATGGCGGGCTTGATCTTAATAGTATTGAATGGAGGTAACAGAAATGATTGACGGAAAATGGAAGATGGTGCTGAACACGCCCATGGGCGACAAGAACATCGTGCTTGACGCGGCGGTGGCCGGGGACGCCCTTGAAGGGGGCTTCCTGGGCGAAGACGGGAACGTAGGACTCAAGATCTATGAGGGGAGCGCCGACGGGGATTCGTTCAGCTTCAAAGTGGATTTCCCGGTCCCGGATATGGGCAGCTTCACGTTCACGCTGACTGGGGCAGTGGATGGCGACAGCATGTCCGGTACGGCGAAGATGGCGCTCGGCACGTGCAATTTCGAGGCGGTAAGGATGTAAGAGTGCCACCGCGGCATGAAGCGAAGTGCCGCCGCGGCATGAAGCGAAGCGCCACTGCGGCATGAAGCGAAATACCACTGCGGCATGAAGCGAAATGCCACTGCGGCATGAAGCGAAGCGCCCTGTGGCATACAGCCAATCGGAAGGAGGAGTTTTTATGGCAACACAAGTAACAAACTATCAATGCCCTGCCTGTACAGGGCCGCTGCATTTTTCCAGCGACAGCGGCAGGCTGCAATGCGACCATTGCGGCGAATCGTTTGAGGTCGCTTATATCGAGCAGTACTATGCCGCCAAGGAGCAGGCTGCGGCTGCGGCGGGCACGGAGACGAGCTGGGAAAACGATTTGGCCGGCAGCGAGTGGAGCGAGGAGGAGGCTGCGCATATGCGGGCTTATTCCTGCCCCTCATGCGGCGCGCAGATCGTCTGCGACGAGAATACCGCCGCGACATCATGCCCGTACTGCGACAACCCGACCGTTGTGCCGGGGCAGTTTACCGGCATGCTGCGGCCTGATTTTGTGATCCCGTTCAAGCTGGACAAAGAGGCAGCCAAGGCTGCTTTGAAGAAATATTACAGAGGCAAAAAACTGTTGCCGGGGTCCTTTTCGGCGGAAAACCACATCGAGGAGCTCAAAGGGATCTACGTGCCGTTCTGGCTGTTCAACGGGGTGAGCGCCGCGAACATCAGCTACCACGCGACCAAGTCGCATTCCTACAGGACGGGCAACCAGCAGGTAACGGTAACGGAGCACTACAAGCTCCTCCGCAGCGGCAACGTCACTTTCGAAAAGGTGCCGGTGGACGGGTCGTCGAAAATGCCCGACGCCCATATGGACGCCATCGAGCCATTCGACTATGCGGGGCTGGCGCCTTTCTCCACCGCGTACCTGCCGGGGTTTTTGGCGGATAAGTACGACGTTCCGGCCGCGGAGTGCAATGCGCGGGCGGACAAAAGGATCCGCGTGAGCACAGAGGACTGCTTTGCTTCGACAGTGAAGGGCTATGCCAGCGTGGCTGCCGAATCATCGAATATCGTCATCAACCACGGCGAAGTCAAGTACGCCATGTTCCCCGTCTGGATGCTGAACACCAAGTGGAGGAACAAGAGCTTCCTCTTCGCGATGAACGGGCAGACCGGCAAGCTAATCGGCGACCTGCCCGTCAGCCCGGGCAAATTCCTTTTGTGGTTTGCGTGCATAGCGGCGCCGCTGATGGTGGTGCTTGGCATTCTAATGTATGGAGGGGGGGCATAGACATGAAAAGAACGATAGTATTATTGATAGCAATGCTGTCCCTCTGCCTTATGATGGCGGCGCCGGCATTTGCCGCGGCCAGCGATCTTGTGACGGACGAGGCCGGAGTTCTGACGGAAGCCCAATGCCGGGAGCTGAACGACATGGCACTGGAGATCGCCGGTAAGTACAAGTGCGAGGTCATCGTGTTTGTGGTCAGGGACATGGGCCGCGGCGAGGTCTTCGACAACGCGAGGCAGGCTTATCTAGACAACGGCTACGGCTATGGCGCAGGCAAGGACGGCATGATGCTCTTCATGAGCATGGCGGACCGGGATTACTCGCTGATTTCATACGGGTACGGGAGCGAGGCGCTGACCGAGCACGGCAAGGATGTAATGCTCGATAACTATGTGCTGCCCCTGCTCAAGAACAACGATTTCTACGGGGCGTTTTTGGCCTATCTGAACAAGGCGGAGGAATTCCTGAAGATGGCCGAAGCGGGCGCGCCGTTTGACTTTGACACTGACGAGGAATACCTCAAGAGCCAGGCGGCAGCCAGGGCTGGCGTGAATTTTTTCGTAACTTTCATTATCCCGGTTGTGATAGCGCTGATTGTCTGCCTGGTATTCCGCCGGCAGATGAAGACCGCGAGGGAGCAGCGCGCGGCGGCCAGCTATATACCGTCGGGCGGGTTTGTCCTGACCGGGAGCAGTGATACGTATATGTACAGCACGGAGACGCGCACGACCATAAACAACAGCAGCAGCTCGGGGCACAGCTCCGGCGGCGGATTTTCCGGCCGGTCGGGCAAGTTCTGAGCGCGGCGCTATAGGGCGCAGGCAGGGTAAAAAAAGAATATGCCCCGCAGGGTTGGCTCTGCGGGGCTTGTCTTTTTGGTGGTGCTTGCGGTCCGGCGCCTTTCGATGGACTGGCTGGCCGCTATATGGGCTGGCCGCTATATGGGCTGGCCGCCGATTTCAAACACGGCCTTCCAGGCTTCGTGCGTCGCGTCGTATATCTTACGCGCTTCCCGGCAGTCCCCTATTATATATGCGGGCACTGCGGCTGCGGCGGCCAAAGCTTCAGCCTGCCCGCTCCTTGCTATAAGGCCCGCCGCGTTGACTACGGCGCCGCATTCGATGCGCACGCTGCCTTCGCACACGACGCCGCAAGGCTCCACCTCGACGGCCCTGCTATTCAGGCGTATGTCCACGCCCGCTTTCGCGAGCCGGTGTTCCAGGCCGATCTTTGCGTTTGTCTCGTGGCCGGGGACGATCTCTTCGAGCATCTCGATGATGGTGACGCGCTTGCCCTGCTCGGCCAGCATCAGGGCTGTCTCGCACCCGATCAGTCCGCCGCCGATCACGGCGACGCTTTCGCCTTCCACGCCTTCGAGCAACGCGTCCCTGGCGGGGATGGCGCCCTCGATGCCCGGGACAGGCGGCAGGATGTAGTCCGATCCCACGGCGACAATCACCGCGTCGGCGCCAAGCCCGGCGATATCGTCAGGGCCAATTTCCGTATCAAGTTTGATGGCGACGCCGGACTTGCCAAGCTGGCGTTCCATCCACTTCACATACTGGCCTGTCTTCTCCTTGAAGCCCGGGACGCTGCCTTCAACCAAATGGCCGCCCAGGGCGCCTGACTTCTCATACAGCGCTACCTCGTGGCCGACGAGATCCGCTACCCTTGCGGCTTCCATGCCGCCGATGCCGCCGCCGATCACGGCAATCTTTTTCTTTTCCGCGGCCGGGGCCAGCCTGTACGCGCGCTCCCGCCCGCAGGCCGGGTTGAGTTCGCAGCGGATAGTTTTGCCTTCATAGAACCGGGTGATGCAGCCTTCGTTGCCGCGGCAGCACGGGAGCACATCCTCTGCGCGCCCCTGCATCAGCTTGTTCGGCAGTTCGGGATCGGCAATGAGCGCCCTGCCTATCGCGGCGATGTCCGCTTTGCCTTCCGAAAGCGCCTGCTCAGCGGCGGCTGCGTCCAGCGACCCGACCACGGCAACAGGCACGTCCACGGCTTTTTTGACGGCGTCCGCCAGGAAGACCATCGGCCCGTCCGGCACATACATGGCGGCGATGTTCCACAGCGCGCCGGTCTCGTATGTGCTGCCGGAGACGCTTATGTAGTCGACATATGGCTCGAACATCTTTGCCAGGAGAGGGGACTCTTTTTCGGTCAGCCCGCCATCTTCGTAGAACTCGCTGCCGTTGAGCCTGATCCCCAAAATAAAATCCTTGCCCACAAGGGCGCGCGCTTTCTCGAGTATTTCGAGCGCGAACCGCCCGCGGTTTTCCAGGCTTCCGCCATATTCGTCCGTTCTGCGGTTTGTATGAGGGGAGAAGAACGAGGAGATAAGGTAGCCGTGCGCACCGTGCATCTCCGCGCCGTCAAAGCCCGCCTGTTTTGCGCGGCGCGCGGCCTGCGCGAAAGCATCCTCGATCTCGCCTATTTTCTCTTTTGAAAGCTCGCGCGGCATGCGCTGCGTGACATTACACATAACGGCCGAAGGGGCGACCGGCTCCAGCGGGTTTGCAGCGCCGTTGCACTGCCTGCCGCCGTGAGAGAGCTGTATGACGGCGAGCGCGCCGCCTTCCTGAATAGCTTCGGCGAGCAGGTTCTTGCCCCTTATCAGGTGGTCGGAATAAAGGCCGGAGGAGACAAGCGAGGAACGGCTCTCCTTGTCGTCCACAAAGGTGTTCTCCACGACGACTATGCCAGCCCCTCCCCTGGCGCGCGCCGCGTAGTAGTCGATCATTTCGCCCGTGACATCCCCGTCCACTGTGTTGAGCCGCGTCTCCATTGGGGGCATGAAGATGCGGTTGCGGGCTGTCTTGGCGCCGATCTTGACAGGTTCCAGTAGTTTCATTTTCGTATCTCCTTTTGCATCAGACAAGCTTTTCGCAGGAGTTCATTGTATCACAGCGAAACCCGACTTCGCTCTATCCATCCATAATAAAACTCTCTCGGGAAACCCAAGCCCCAAACCTTCCGAAACTATCTTTCGTGAAAAACGCCGATTATCGAAAAAACTGCTAGAAAACCCGGATCTGCATGTCAAAGGGCAACCATCCGGAAAAAACTTCGTAATAGCCCTTCGCAATTGCAATAAATGGCTGTCCACTCCATGTTCTTAATAGTATATAATCTACGTGGCTTGCTGATAGTTGGTTTATTGAAGTCTTTCAGGAATGCGAGGGATGCTTTATGGTGAAGAATACTAGTGTGGAGAAGAAGCGCAAGGCCAGGAAGATCGTACTGCTTGCGATACTTGTGGTGATCGTTGGAATCGTGGTGTACAACCTCGTCTCAAATTATATGGACGGCCTGCCCAAGATCAATTACGAACTCTACGACGGGCAGAAGCAGGCGGCGGTATACCCGGACGCCAGCTTTGCCGTGGTAAGCGACCTGCATTTCTATGACACGTCGCTTGGGACCGAGGGCGCGGCGTTTGAGGAAGTGCTGTATTCGGACAGGAAACTGCTTCTTGACAGCGAGGCGCTGCTGGACTATGCAATCGATGAGCTTCTCGGGGCGGGCCTGGAATTCGTGCTTGTATCCGGGGACCTGACAAAGGACGGGGAGCTGATCAACCACGAACGGGTGGCCGGGAAACTGCAAAGGCTGGTCGACGCCGGCACCAAGGTATTTGTAGTCCCAGGGAACCACGACGTGAACAACCCGCTCGCCGTGCGATATGCCGGCGATGGGGCTGAGCCGGTGGACAATGTCTCCGCCTCGGATTTTGCGCGTATCTATGAAAACATGGGCTACGGGGACGCTTTCCTGCGTGATGACGCTTCCCTGAACTATGTAGCCGAGGCCGGGCAAACGCTATGGGTAGTGGGAATCGACAGCTGCAGATCCGACGAAAACGTCCCGGGCGTGGAGGAGGTCGTCGGCGGCAGGATTACTCAGGAGCAGGAAGAGTGGCTGGCGGATGTGCTTGGCATGGCGGCAGAGCAGGGCAAAGCGGTAATTGTCCTGATGCACCACGGGTTCATCGAGCATTGGGACGGGCAGAGCAAACTGCACCCGGACTATCTGGTTGAAGACTATATACATGTCGGGGAGTTTTTTGCGTCCTACAATGTGAAGCTGGGTTTCACCGGGCACTACCACGCGCAGGACATCACGCGGTCGGATTTTGGCGGCAATGCGCTGTGCGACATAGAGACCGGCTCGCTCGTCACCGCGCCGTGCCCGATAAGGTATTGCAATATCAGAGCCGGCGAGCTTACGGTCCGTACGGACACCATAGTGGACAGGCTCTATCCCGGTACGGATTTTGCGGAAAACGCGCATAAGTTCGTTAAAGACACTGTTATGCTTGAGGCGTGGAAGACGCTGAAGAAATACAAGGCGTCGGACGCCGACGCCGACTATATCGCCGACGCGGTCGGGGACGCCTTCAACGCGCACTACAGCGGCGACGAGGACGCGGGCCTGAAGCCGGATTTCGATACGGGCGAGCTGGGCCTTTGGGGCAAGATCATTTTCAGCACGCAGAAATACGTGATCGAAGGGCTCTGGGAGGACCTTCCGCCTGCGGACAATAACGTAGTCATCGGTCTGGGCCAGTAGCTTTGCTGCTGGGGGCGGGCTGCTTCGTTGCGCCCGCATTGACGGCGTACCCTGGAATGCTATGCCGGGCGCCTGTGTCGCCGGGAAAGGATGCTTATATGGCTAGGAAATTATTGAAACCTGTGCTGGTCGGCGTGGTTTCCTGCGCCATATTGTTCTTCATCCAGTACATATACTCAAGCCCCTGGGCAAAAACGCCGTTTGCAAACCTTGACGCTGACGATGTGCTGTCCGTCAACGTTATCGCACTTGCCCCGTCTATAGTGACGCCTGTCACGGATCGGGAAAGCATTGAGCAAGTGGTGGACGTTTTGAGGAGTGTCGAGACTTATAAAAAGGTTCTTCGTGATGATATATATTACAGCGAAGGTGCAGTGCCGAGCGATATATACGTTACGCTCACCTTGCTCATGAAAGACGGGAGTAAAACCGTAGTCTGGGTCCCGGTCATCGCGCTTAAGCCGATCCTGAGAATAAACAACCAAAGCTATGAATCGACACAAGAGCCGTGCGACGAATTGATCAGGATCGCAAACGAGCTTGGCGAAAAGCTTGACAAAACCGGCTGACAGACACAACGGGGACGGTTCTTTTTGTGTTCCTTGAAATCAGTGGGCGATGTTGTCCCGGCGCCTCAAACAGCGTCGAACGCCTGCCTTACATCATCAAGGATGTCATCGACATTCTCAAGGCCCACCGAGAACCGGATCGTGCCGGGGTCGATTCCCGCGGCCAGAAGCTGCTTGTCGGTAAGTTGACGGTGGGTAGCGCTGGCCGGGTGCAGGACGCATGTGCGGATGTCGGCCACGTGCACTTCGTTTGAAGCAAGCTTCAGGCTGTCCATGAATTTTACGGCGGCCTGTTTCCCGCCCTTGATGATAAACGTTATTACACCGCTGGGTCCTTTGAGGTATTTTTGCGCGAGCTCATAATACTTGTCCGCTTCGAGCCCCGGATAGGTCACCGACGCGACCTTGTCCTCGGCGGCGAAATATTCCGCAACTTTCTGTGCGTTTTGGCAGTACCTTTCCATCCTGATGGCAAGGGTCTCGAGGCCGAGGTTCAGCAGGAACGCGGAGTGCGCCGACGGGTATGCGCCGAAATCCCGCATGAGCTGCATTCTCGCCTTGATGATATAGGCGGCCTTGCCGTAGGTTTCCGTATATGAAATGCCGTGGTACGATTCGTCCGGCTCTGTAAGCCCGGGAAACAGCCCGCACGCCCAGTCAAAATTGCCGCTGTCAATTATTACACCACCAACCTGCAGGGCATGGCCGTCCATATACTTCGATGTCGAATGGACCACGATATCCGCGCCGTACTCTATCGGGCGGCACAGGACAGGCGTCGCGAAAGTGTTGTCAATGATGAGCGGGACGCCGTGGTTGTGGGCGATCGCCGCGAATTTCTCGATGTCGAGCACTGTGAGCGCCGGATTGGCAAGCGTCTCCCCGAAAACAGCCTTGGTGTTTGGCTTGAAGGCCGCGTCGATCTCATCCTCGTCCGCGTCGCCGTCCACAAAGATGCATTCGATTCCGAGTTTTTTGAGTGTAATTGAAAAGAGGTTCACTGTGCCGCCGTAGATTTGCGTCGTGCTGATGAAACTGTCGCCGGCGCTGCAGATGTTCAGGAGCGAGATAAGGCTGGCGGCTTGCCCCGACGATGTGCACATGGCAGCCACGCCGCCCTCAAGGTCGGCAATCTTGGCCTCGACCGCCATAACGGTCGGGTTGGCAAAACGCGAATAGATAAGGCTTCTCGTAGGGTCGTCGAACACGGCGCCCACATCGTCAGTCGAATCGTAGACATAGGTCGTGCTCTGTACAATAGGCACTACGCGCGGCTCGGTATTGCCGGGGGTATATCCTGAGTGCAGGCATTTGGTTTCAATATGCATCGTTCACCTCATTCGTTCATTCCCGCCCAAAAGGGGGCTTGCAAAAAACCTGTCATGCGTACCAGAATAACACAAAGTTGGGTTTTGGGGAAACCACATAGAGAGCCCTTCACCGCATCCAGCGTGCCGGGCGAAGCGGGAAACTTCCCAATTCCAGGAATGAAGCATTTCAAAAAACAACTGGTTTAATTGTCAAGTCCCGAAAGTGGCGTAAAGTCTCCTTAATTAAATGCGGCCAACCAAGAAATCCTAGTTCCCGCTCACATTACAGCAGTCGCCTGGCGGATATCAAGCCTGCCGGGCAGGCGCCTGGATATCAATTAATGCCGACGGGGTGATTTAGCAGGCCAACCGCCTAAACATCAAACAGCAGTCTGTGCAACCCGCGATGAGCGTCAACAAAGCCGGGCTTGTTGCCGCATTTCAGTCTCTTGCCCAGTCTTTTCGCAATCGCAGCGGCTATTGTCTCGAGTTCCTTCCTGTTGTAGAGTTGCTGCTTGGTTACAGTAACAACAGTAATGCCCTTCTTTATAAGGTCAGCCCTTTTCTTTGCGTCACCGACATACTGCTCCTGGCTTGAATGAAAATGGGCGCTGTCGTATTCAACAGCAAGGGCATGATCCGGCCAAAACAAGTCGCAGACGTATGACCCCTTGCCGGAAAACCTCTTTTCCGTCTTGGAAGGGACCACGCGCCTGTTCAGCACCGGCCTTGAAAAGCCAAAGCCGCCCAGTTTGTAAGGCAAGGTCAAAATGATTGAAAGCTTCGTTTCCATAGGCGATGCCGAACCTTCCAGGATATAGCGAACGGCTTTCATTGCGTTTTGGTGGCCCTTCGCGCCCGGCAAACGGTCAAGAAACGCCTCTATTCTTTTCACGTTTGTCAGCGGCCTGCGTGTATGGAAACCCCGCTCCGGTATGTTCGGATCCCCCACCGCAGGCATTGAGTACGAACCGCAAAATTCATACCCCAACAAAATGAGCCCGGCAAGCGGCAGAAGGCTTGCCATCTGGAGGAAGCAAAATTCGGGCGAACTCACGATAAGCCCGTCATCGACATTGATGAAGCAGCCCTCGGGCGTCTTGCCGGTGAACATATGCAGCTTCATCGTTTTTCGCTTTCGGCGCGCGTTGTCTTCACCTACCATGATGTGCAGCGGCAGGGTAAGCCTTGAAAGCCCCGGGCGCCATGGTTGCCCTGGCCGCCAATTATCCGGCGGGCTATCGGGCAGATCAACCCTGCATCGACGTTGAGTGCTGCTATATGACAACGTGTGATTGATCCGCATGAACTCCAAGGCTGTTTTATGGCTTAAAAATATTCTCATGCCACAATTCTACCACATTTTGTCCCAAAAACGAATTTGCGGGCGGTTTTCCTTGTTTCCGCTCCCCGGTTTTGCCTCGAAAAGGCCTGAACCGCATTCATTCTCGACCGAAACCATGAAAAAACTACCCGTAAGTTCGATTTTGAGCCATTTTTTTTGTTATTATCGGCAAATTTGCGCGGTAAGCAGGTTAAAACGGGCCAGGTGAAGGAAGGAGGGGGAGGAATAAGGGAGGATAAGGAAGGATAAGGGAGGATAAGGGAGGATAAGGCTGGCTGTCATGCGATTGTAACCGGAGTTAAGGATTTCGTAAGACAAAACAAGGGGGTTTCTTAAACAGCGCGCAGTATTTTCATACCGTAAGCCGATGTAAACCAATGCAAGCAAATGCAACGATATGGAGCGCGTTATGGAAAAGCTGAAAATCGCCGTGCTGTTCGGCGGCTGTTCGTCCGAATACGATATCTCCCTCAAGTCCGCTTTCAGCGTGATAACGCACATGGACAGCGGGAAGTACGAGTGCGTTATGCTTGGGATATCGCGCGAAGGCGAATGGTTTTGCTTCCGTGGAGCGCCGGAAAAAATACTGGACGATACGTGGAACAACCCGGTCGACTGTGCCCGCGCAATCATTTCCCCCAGCCGCGAGATCCACGGCGTGTTGGTCTTTGACGGCGATAACGTAAGCACGATAAGACTTGACGCGGCCATGCCGGCGCTTCACGGCAGAAACGGCGAAGACGGCACGGTCCAGGGGCTTCTTGAGCTTGCGGGGATACCTGTCATAGGATCTGGCGCGCTCGCTTCCGCGCTTTGCATGGACAAAGACAAGGCGAACAAAATCGTCGAAACGGCCGGTGTCCCGGCGCCCCGGTCGTTCACATTCAGGGCCGGGGCGGATATCGAGGCGTGCTTGGCGCAGGCGGAGGGGCTGGGCTATCCGCTGTTTGTCAAGCCTGTCAACGCCGGGTCGTCGCACGGGATTACAAAGGTTCCGGGCAGGGATGGGATGCCCACCGCCGTACAGCTTGCCTTTGAATACGATAACGAAGTCATTGTCGAAGAAAGCATTCCCGGCTTTGAAATCGGCTGCGCCGTCCTTGGCAACGACGAGTTGATCACAGGGCAGATCGATGAGATAGAACTGGCGGACGGCTTTTTCGACTTCACGGAAAAATACACACTCAAGACGTCCGCCATCCATGTCCCGGCGCGCATACCTGAGCTGAAGGCGGAAGAAGCCAAGGGCATAGCCAAGACGATATACCGGGCGCTGGGCTGTACAGGCTTTGCGCGCGTCGACATGTTCCTGACGCCCTCCGGGAAAATCTATTTCAACGAAGTGAACACGATTCCCGGGTTCACACCGCACAGCCGCTACCCGAACATGCTGAAAGCGATCGGCATGACATTTGAGCAAGTGATCGACACGGCCATCGGGCTGGCCGTGAAGACAAAAGGGCAGACAAAAGGACAGGCAAAAGGTCAGACAAAAGGGCAGACAAAAGGACAGACAAAAGGTCAGACAAAAGGGGACGGTTCCCGCGTCTTGTCAGTGGGGGCCTGATTCGGTGGAACATATGGAGGAATTACGGGAATACGGCGGGATAGACCGTTTCCGGCTGGTTGCGGCATTCCTGATAGTCGCGATACATACCTGGCCACTGGCTTCGGTAAACTTAGAGCTTGACTTTCTGGCAGTGCACGTTTTTGCCCGTATCGCCGTGCCGTTTTTCTTGATGTCGACCGGGTTCTTTGTGCTTGCGCCGTATCTGCGGCCCGGAACAGAGGGGGACGGCGCATTTACGCGATCCGGCAAGCAGGGGGATGGCTCTTCCTTGCGATCCGGCCCACAAAACGATAGTTCTGCTGAGTGCCAAAAACGCAATGAAGAATCGGTCCCCAGAGCCTCGATGTCCCCGGTGAAACTGGCCGGGTCTATAAGAAAGACCGGGCTGCTGTATGCGGCGGCCACGCTTATATATCTCCCGGTCTGTATCTATGCAGGCTTTTATTCGGAGGGGAATGCCGTTTTCCTTATTTTCAAGAACCTCATTTTTGATGGGACGTTTTATCATTTGTGGTACCTGCCTGCTTCTATTATAGGCTTATTGTTACTGTACACTTTGGGGCTAAGGTTTTCGCTTAGGCAGTTAGTGGCAATATCGCTGGTACTGTATTTCATTGGTTTGTTTGGCGACAGCTATTACGGGTTCGCTCAAAGCGTGTCGTTTTTGAACGCGTTCTATGACGCCGGCTTCCAGGTCTTTTCCTACACACGCAACGGGTTGTTTTATGCGCCCATTTTCCTTGCAATGGGGGCAATGGCTGCAAAACCGGGGCGCTGCATGGGCGCAAAACCGGAACCCCGCATGGACGCGAAAGCAAGCCTTATCGGGTTCGCCGTGTCCATGGCCCTGATGCTGGCCGAGGGCGCGATGCTGCACCGCTTCGGTATGCAGCGACATGACAGCATGTACATAATGCTTGTCCCGTGCATGTTCTTCCTGTTTAGGTTCCTGCTGACAAGGGGCGGGAAGACCTCCCCGTTCCTGCGCGGTGCGTCCATGTGGGTATACATTCTGCACCCGCTTTTCATCATCGTGGTTCGGGGCGTGGCAAAGGCAACGGGGATGACAGACTTGCTGATGGGCAATAGCATCATTCGCTATTCAGTGGTTTGCCTGCTGTCGTTCATTTTCGCGGCAATCATCACGGGAGTATGGCTAACGCTCCGAAAGCGGAAAGCCGGCCGACCCGCAGGTGGTTTTGCAGGCGTGACAAAGGAGGGCTTGCCCAGATGATAGGGTATGATCGGAAACTGAGCCCACGGCCGGGAGCCACACGGGAAGACTATATAAAAGCAGGCTATATTCAGAGCAATGGCTTGGATAGAAACAACCTGGAAATAAACAGCCTGGAAAGAAACGGCTTGGAAAGAAACAGCCTGGAAATAAACGGCTTACAGAGCGGTAGTTTACAGAGCGGCAGTATGCAAAGCGGCGGCTTGGAAATAAATGAATCACAAAGTAGCGGATTGCAAAGCAATGGCTTGCATAAAACTAACTTGCAAAGTAACAGCTTGGGAAGAATCGGCTTGTGGCGAAACCATTATCAGAAGAAGGCCACAGGGACGGGGCGGGCTTGGATAGAGCTGGATATGGTGCGCCTGCTTCACAATGTGGGCATTCTGCGAAGCATCCTGCCCGGCACCTGTCAGCTAATGCCCGCCGTCAAGGCAAATGCTTACGGGCATGGCGCGGCAGTGATCAGCCGGGAGCTTAACCGGCTCGGCGTCAGCGCGTTTTGCGTAGCATCCGCGGTTGAGGGCGTGGAGCTCAGGAAGAAAAAAATCAAGGGAGAGATACTGGTTTTGGGGTATACCGATCCGGAGCAGTTCCATCTACTGAGGCGCTACCGGCTTATGCAGACCGTGATCGACTACGGGTATGCAAAAAAGCTGAATGCCCTTGGGAAGAGAATCACCGTCCATATTAAAGTCGATACAGGGATGAGAAGGCTGGGCGAGCCTGCGGAAAGCGTTGAAAACATCCTGAAAATCCTCAAATGTGAAAACCTGGTCATAGCCGGGATATACTCACATTTCTCCGCTCAAGACAGCGGGGACCCCGTTGACTGCGCTATTACACAATCACAGATAGACGGGTTCAATAATGTCCTTTCAAGGATCAGGGAAGAGGGTTTTGATATTCCGAAGGCGCATATTCAAAACAGCTATGGGGTTTTCGCCCGGCCTGACCTGACATTCGACTATGCCAGGGTCGGCATAGCGCTTTACGGCGCATATCAAAGCTCCCGGGGCGAGGCCGGTGCGCTCCTGCCGGTGCTGTCGCTTAAGGCGAGGGTCAGCGCAGTGAAAGCAGTCCGGGCCGGGGAGACGGTCGGGTATGGGCGGGCGTTTGCCGCTGGCCGCGATATGAAGATTGCGGTGTTGTCGATTGGTTATGCGGACGGGATACCGCGTGCGTTTTCATGCGGCGTTGGCCGTGTTCTGATAAACGGGAAACCGGCGCCGATTGTCGGTTGTGTCTGCATGGACCAGACGACGGTTGACGTGACAGATATAGATGGTGTAATGCAGGGCGATGTTGCCGTGTTTATCGGCAGGGACGGTGGGGCGGAAATTTCAATAATGGACTTTGCTGAAGCAGCAGGCACGATTCCGAATGAAGTGCTCAGCCGTCTCGGCGGGCGGCTGGAAAGGTGTGTAATATAGCGCCCCAGCTTCGTCCGAAGTTCCTTTTCCCATTTGCAGGGCAGGGCCGCCTCCTTTCCCTATGCCGGGGGCAGCGTTTTACTTACCCATACGAAAACATCGGCGACAGCAGGCTCCGGCCCGGCCGCAGACTTTTGGCTGGACGATATTTCCGGTGGCGGCATCCCGCCTTGAAATACCCGGCTTGCCAGTATCTTGCCCGTTGAGCGGTCAATAATACTTACGCTCAAATTGGTAATCGAAGCCGCCCCGGCAGGTTTCGGCTGTGACGAGCCGCTTTGCACATAATCCCCGACCCGTTTGCGATATTTGTTGACGTACACGATATACCTTGCTTTCTTCGGGTCGTTCGTCTTGAATTCGGCGGGGATGTATTTTTTGTTGCAGCTCCATTCGACAGGATACGAACGCAAGCCTTTTGTATAATGCACTTCGCGCAGCAAAACCACCGCCTTGTCGCCTGCAACGGCCTTTACAGGTATTTTCGGCACATAATTGTCAGTTTGCATACCCCTGTTTTGGGCATGCCCAGGATAGATATCGGAGAGCATCATGCTGCTGAATATGGCTGGGCCTATGGCTAAAAACCAGAGCGCAAGCGCTGCGACTGCTGCCAGGGGGATAATGACACTCAAAGGCCTTGGTTTGTGATTGGTGGTTTTTGTTTTGGTTTTGTCGCTCATGCCAGTACCCGCTTCCCGCTTCCTTCTTCCTTCTTATCAGTCAAGGGGATTATATCATGTACGAGAGATAGAGGAAGACGTGAAAATGTGGTATAAGATTATTGTACAAGGCTTATGAGAGTGTCTATCGAGAAAATCAAAAAGTGGCAGGACGAGCAGGTCATCATCCATTGCCACAAGGTCACGGACGAGGTGAACAGCATCGTCGGCTTCATCAGGCTGGCGGAAGGCGCGCTGCTCGGCTATCAGGACGAGGGCATTACGCAATTGTCCCTGCATGACATCTTCTACATTGAGGCGGTGGAGAACCGCGTTTTCGCGTATACGGAGTCGCAGGTGTTTGAGCTGAAAACCAAGCTGTACGAGTTTGAAAGCGCTTACGCGCAGTACCGGTTTTTCCGGTGCTCAAAGTCGATGGTGGTCAACCTGATGAAAATCGACAGCGTCAACCCCATGATAAACAGCCGGCTGTCCGCAAAACTCTTCAACGGCGAGGAAATAATCATTTCACGGCAATACGTGCCTGGACTCAAACAGGTACTGACGGGGGGCATGCAATGAGCCCCCGTGATTTCCTGCGGCAATGCGCCATTATTTTTTTCATCATCACGACGTGCATCTGCCTGGCGACGGCGGCCGCAGGGCCGGTGCTTATGCCGGGGCTTGCGCTCAGCTTTGACGCTTTTTATACGCCGCTGATAGGGGGCGGGATCGCCACGCTGCCCGCGTTCATCCTGTATTCCAGAAAGGAACTAAGCACGCGGCAAACCATTATACGCAGGTTGCTGCACCTGGCCGCGATAGAAGCTATTTTCATCCTTTTGAACTGGTTCAGCGGGCAGGCATTGGGTTTGGACGAGGCCATCATGCTCGCGGGCGCGGTTTTCGCGGTGTACGCCGCCGTCAATGTTTTCAGCTGGCTTTTGATATCGCGCGAGGCAAGGAAAATTAACGCGGCCCTCAAATCCTTCCAGGGCCGGGGGTGACGCGCAGCCCGAAGCCCCGCGATCACGCCACCCCGCAATCCCGCCTGGTTACACTGAAATGCAACTTACAGCCATATAGCGCAGCTTGCCTCCCATTTTGTTGACGGCGCCCTGCCCATTGCCGATACTGAAAAAAAGGCAATTACCGAAACAGAACAAAATGGAGGAAAGATCAATGACAGGAATAATTTTATGGGCGGCATTGTGCCTGGCGCAGATTGTATACACAGTGGTTTGTTTTCATCGCAAGGAAAAGCAGCCGAAAGTAAAGCACATCATAAGGTTTGCAGCGTTCGGGCTGCTTTGCATATTACTCGCGCTGCCCGTATGCGAATGGGGTTTTCGCTGGGCCCCGCTGTTCTTTACGCTTTTGCTTTTGGCAGCCATCAGCCTTGTTCAGATATTTGCGAAAAACAGGGGGAAGGCTGCGAAGGCGGGGAAGGCGGCGAAGCCGTTCCGGAGGGTGGGCGCTGTTCTTGCCGGCATCGGCGGCGTTGCGCTCATTACCACTGCGGCCCTCCCCGCGATCATATTCCCGCAGTACACGCTCCCGGCGGCTACGGGCCCTTATACGGTCTTGACCGCAGGCTATACCTATGTAGACGAGGGCCGGGCCGAAACCTATGCCGATACGGGCGGCAGCCGCGAAGTGAGCGCCGCGTTCTGGTATCCGGACGCAGGCGGCAGCTTCCCGCTTATCGTTTTCGACCATGGGTTCTGCGGCGTGGAAAACAGCAATGCGTCCATGTTCATGGAACTCGCCAGCCACGGCTATGTCGTGTGCTCCGTGGGCCATCCGTACCAGTCGTTCTACACGAGGGGCAGTGATGGGAACGTGGCGATAGTGGATATGGGGTATATGCAGGAGTACATGTCCCTGGACGAAAGCGGCTCGGAAGAAGCCTTGGAGCACAACCTGGCGCTGTTCCGGAAATGGATGGATGTGCGCACCCATGACATCAATTTCGTAATCGACACGATACTGGGCGGTGACGGGGGCGTGTACGGGCTCGTTGACCACTCCAAAATCGGGCTGGTCGGGCATTCCCTCGGCGGGGCGTCGGTGATCGGGATCCCAAGGGGCAGGGACGGCATCGGCGCCGTTGTCAACCTTGACGCGCCGATGATGAGCGAAATCACCGGCGTTGCAGGCGGGGCGTATACGGTGAACCCCGAGCCTTACCCGGCGCCGTTACTTAATGTCTATTCCCAGTACTTGTACGACAACGGGATACTTGTGGGCGACGAGGCCTATTTTGAGAACAGGATTGTCTCGGCCACGGCGCCGGCCTCTTTCGAGGTGGTGTTCATGGGCGCGCAGCATATGAGCCTGACCGACCTTTCGCTGGTTTCGCCGCCTTTGGCATACATGCTTGACGGCGGACGAAAGGCCGATATCGACAAGCATTACTGCCTTGAAACGCTGAACCGGATTGTCCTTGAGTTCTTTGATTCATACCTCAAGGGGGAAGGGGGGTTCGCTTCCGAAGGAAGCTATTGAGGTTGATTGTCCCAGCCACGCGGCGATTGGCGATTTGTGTTTACGCGCCAATTGGCGAGAAATCGCGAAAAGATGGCTCAAAAACGAACTTACGGGTAGTTTTAGTCCCGCTTCACCCCGTTTTTCCCTCCAAGAGGCTTAAATATCGGCTAAAACCTCAAAAAAACTACCCGTAACCTCGTTTTTCGGACAAAAAAAGCAGAATCGTAGGCAGGACACCTCCCATTGCTTGCTCCGTTAGTGTCTTCAACCGTTCAACCCTTCCGCTTTTGCTTCCTTCCTAAAACAAAGAAAGTATTCAGACGTCAGCCCGGTTAGGGTGACGTTCGAGGCCGCCGGTCACGCAGCTCTCATCATGTCACAGCTCTCGGCGGTCTCCCCTTCTTCCAATGACCCTTCTTCCCCCGGCAACCATTCTTCACTCAACGGTTTTGTTTTAGCCTGCGTCATACAAAAAGAAGTCAGGTTTTTCGCAGCTGCCGACAGGGCTGTTTTCACGCCGTCCCCGTTGTGTCTGGGTTTTCGCTCTTTTCATTTGCGCCAAGACAAAAGAGGTCAGGTTTCAGCGCGGCCGCAGACAGGGCTATTCTCACACAGCCTGCCGTCCCCTTTGTCTTGTGATATATTATTAAAGGGCGGAGGTCAGCCCGGATGGAGGAGAAAATGAAAAAGGTATTTGCGATAGCAATGGCGCTGCTGCTCGGCATAGCCGTGCTGGCGGGGTGTGGAATGGATGGGGCGCCGCCGGGGACGGAGGCGCCGGAGCCGGAACCGGAGTTGTCTCCTGTGGAGGAAGATGGCTCGCCGGCGGATTCCGATGGTGTGCAGGCGGATTCTGATACGGCAGAAGATGAGAATGCGGGCCAGGTCCCGGGGTATGGCTCTGCTTCCGTCTATGGCATGGAATGGGGCATTGGCGTAGGCAAGTGGGACGAGGAAGCAGGCGGGGCGACGCGGATTGCCGTGTACCAGAGCAAGGGGCCGGGCACTGGGTTCAATACCGCCTCTTTCGGGGACAAGGAGCTGGGGATCCGCTATATTGGCATGAAAGAAGCGACCGGCAAGGGGTCTGTATATTTTGAAAGCTACGAAAGCACCGCAGGCCCGGAATATGAATTCGTTGACCCGGCTTCGGCAAAAGGGGTCCCCTCGGGGGCATTATTCCTGTATGACCGGGAAGCTTGGGGCAATCTGGCCGGGCGTATACATTATGCGCCGGGGACGTTTGGGCGCGAGCCAGCCGACAAAGGGCAGACAGGCGACATGGAGCAGGCCGAGGGCGGGCGCCGTGTCACGGAATCCGAATTGCTCGGCGTTTTCTCGCTTGACGGCGGGGGTGACAATTACTTGTCGCTCATGCGTTTC
>Ga0082212_10002920_pt1 | contig 24518 bp, 26 predicted proteins | sample TergutNt197P3_FD_71548 | JGI IMG/M metagenome (GOLD analysis project Ga0082212, IMG submission 71548) | Neocapritermes taracua P3 segment gut microbial communities from Petit-Saut dam, French Guiana - Nt197 P3 | ecosystem: Host-associated > Arthropoda: Insects > Digestive system > Gut ... | reverse complement strand
GATGAAATCGATATCGAGATTACATTTACAGTTTTCCCCCGCAGCCAAAGGTTTGTACAAGGTCAGCAACATCAGCAGCGGCAATCAGGCTTTTGTCAATGACAAGGAACTGCATTCCGGCAACGTTTCTGACTCCGATCCGTTTGCCTATGAAAGCAAGGCCGTTCAGACCGACCCGATTCAGACGCTCTCGGGCGATATTTTCCTGCTCTGTTCCGACGGATTTTGGGAAGCGTCTGCGAAGAGGCGATGGAAACCGTGCTCCAACAAGCCATCTCCCCCCAACATTGGATCAACGACATGGTGTACCAGCTTCCCAACCCGGAGGAGGACGATCAGGACATTTTCAGCCCTTTCCGTTCATGGGCATGCCCCCTACCCAAAAAACACAATTCGGAGGCATGAGAGGTGGGCTTTTGGAGGCTTCCGAAGCCCAATCATGCATCGGGACTGTAACCGAGCCTACGATTTGCATCTATGATTTTCATCTTGGTTGCGGCTGTAAGCCACCCCCATCCCAAGTTTCGACCGAAACTCGGGCTATGAAATATCCGAGATATTTGCCTGGGGCCGATATGGCACCTGATAAAGTCGTCGCAAGCAACATGAACAATAAGGCACCATCCTGTTGCTTACATGATTGCGACGAAAAACAACTCGCGACAAATCATCATGCTCATGACCGCAAGAACGGCATTTCTCAATCATGAGATCACCACCTTTGTGTTTTTCCGAACAAAACCGCGTTCAGAACTTATAGTAGTCCTATTCTGCCCACCAGAGTAACAAATTATACCAGCTCGTAACGAACCCGTTTTTTTTGATCAAAACTCCATACCTGTTCAATGCCGCAAGAGTTCAATATCTCTGCCGCCACACCAAGATTCTCTCCTATTCTATTGGCCTCATGGGCATCCGATCCCAATGTGAAAGCAACGCCCATAGATGCCAATTCAGCTATCAACCGGGGTTCCGGGTAGAACTCCCTTACAGCTTTATTCATTCCGTTCGTGTTGACTTCAACACATAGATTTTGGTCGGCGATAGCGCGAAGAGCCCCCGATGCCAACTCAATCACATCGCTTTCCGGACGCATACCATTGATTTTGATCAGATCCAAATGTCCGATAATCTGGAACAATCCGCTTTGTGCCGCTTGTTTCACAAGCTCAAAGTACCCTCGATAGATTTCGTCCCCCTGTTCTTTCAATGGCCTGTCATACTCTTCGACAGAGCTGCCCTCCATATCAAATAACCAACCGTTGATTTGATGGACAGAACCGATGGCATAATCCAGATCATAGCGGTCAATCATCGCCGCAATATGCTGTTCCTGCCCCGGAACATAATCGAACTCGATTCCCAGGCGAACTCGCAAATCCGGATACGCCGCCGCGACCTGTCTTATCAGATCGAAATCAAAATAAGGTTCATAATAATCATGGTCACTGAACCCAATCTCAAGTAACCCGGCAACCCTGGCTTGCTCTAAAAACCCCCGAACACTGTGCGTATTCGTTCGTCTGTCCATGTGTCCCATAATATGGGTATGCAAATCTACCAAACCGTACGATCCTCTGTTTGATCTGCGATGCAACGAAGTATCACGTTCGATTTTCGTAAATCCCCTTTCCTGTCTCTGCCTCAGCCAAACGATGCATAGTACTCCGTCCAGACGCAAAACATTTAGTGATTTTGGCTGGACGGAGTACTAGCCCCGTCCAATATTATGGAAGCGGTCCCGGTCCGGCCGAATAGGTTATCGTGACCGATGAATTCTTGGCAACCTTCGTATTCGCGGCAGGACGCGTGCTGATAACCGCACCCTCCGGAATATCTTCAGATACTTTTGATGATGATGTCACCCTGAGACCAAGCAGTTTCAGCTCCGCTTCAACCTCAATATAATTTTCTCCTACATAATCCCTTATCATAATCTCATCTAGGGTCGGATCGTCAGGTCCCGGTGGTTCCGGCGGCTCCGGAGTATCCGGATCCGGTGGCTCTAATGGGTCGTCGTCACCTTCCAGAAACGGCACTTCGTTGATGCCGCCCATGACCACAAGATTTGTGGAAATACCCTTGAGAAGGTTGGCCGCAACCCTCTTGACAGCCTCTGCATCAATCCGCCAGAAGCTTATGTTGTCAGCATCGCTTAGAAAATATCCCGGTGCCGTGGCTGAAACCATGTTGTCACTCTTGAAATTCTTGGCCATACCGGCCAACCTGAGCAATTCAGAGGTTTTCAAGTTTGTTTCAACAGACTTGAGCACCTGAGGCAGCAACTGCGGCAACTTGACGATCGTCCCCGGCTTCAAGGCTTCCTTGGCCATAGCCATAATGACTTTCTGCTGGCGTCCTGTACGGGTGATGTCTCCCAACGGGTCGCTGCGAAAACGCGCGAACTGTAAAGCCTGAGAACCATCCAATCGCTGCATGCCTTTCTTCAGATTAATAACGCCGTCCTCTTCGTCGCCTGTGAGCTTATACATGTCTTTTTCCACATAGATGTCGATACCGCCTAAGATATCAATGATCTCTTTGAAACCGTTGAAATTCGTTTTGATATACCCGTCAATTTTGATGCCGGTAATTTCGCTGACAACCTTCATCGTCGTCTCCATCCCTCTCATGGATGGAATCGCGTTAAGTTTGGTATGCCCCATGACTTCGCTGTCCCGAGGTATGGACATCAAGGAAATAATCTTTGTGTCCGGGTCGGCACTGGCCAGAATGATACTGTCCGCGTTATACCAAGATTGACCCTCTCGTTGATCTACCCCCACTAACAGAAACGTCACCCGATTGGATAACTGTTCTCCCGTGTCCGCATCATAGGAAAAACTCTCGATACCGCTCCCAAGATTGGGAATGAACCCCATGTAATAAGCGATTCCCACCCCGGAACCAATAAAAAGCCCCAACACAGAAATACCTAAAACAAGCAAAGACTTCTTAATAATGCCGCCCACTGTTCTGTCTTTTTGCTTTTTGGGGGCATTCGGGGTATTCTGCCTCTTTGGCATTTGAGGATTCTGAGATCTGATGGAACCTTTTTTGTTGTTGAACTCAAATGCGGGATCATCAAATTTGCCATTCATAGAATCAAGCTCCTCTTTCCTATCACCTCGATGATAGACCCATAATCTATCACCATGATTGATTTATTTCTATCAAGAACACTTTCGATTTTTATTTCCAGCAACTTATTATTTATCTTGTCTTTTTTATTGTCATTTTTTTCCTCTACGTCAGAGTCAGCATCTGCGTCTGCGTCAGGAAGATTTTTCTGACTCCAATCTCTATCTATGGTCATTTCAGGTGTCTCTGCTCCCGGCTTATCTGTCTCCGATTTGTTCGTCTGAGAATTGTCTTGTTCCTTCATCGCTTCATGAGCCCTAAGTTCATCTTGTTCTTCCTGGATCACCATTCTCGGTCTCATATCAACCGACGGCCCGAGAACCACGATATTGGTCGTAATCCCTTTTAACAGGTCGGCCGTCACTTTCCTGGCGACACTCTCGTTAATCTTCCAATAACTCAAACCGTCTGCCGCCGTATAAAAATTCCCCGGCAATGTCGCCGAAATAATGTTTTCGCTCTTGAAATTCTTGGCCATTCCAGCCAAACGGAGTAAGTCCGTCAGTTTCAGATCTGTTTCGATGGCGCTGTTCAATTGAGGAATCAGTTGGGGTAATTTCAGTATAGCTTCAGGTTGAAAAATTCTTTCTGCGACAGCCATGAGAAATTTCTGCTGGCATGCGGTGCGTTGAATGTCTCCTTGCACATAGTCCCGGTATCGTACATATTGAAGCGCCATTTCGCCGTCAAGATGCTGAACGCCCTTTTTGAGATTGATGTTATCCGGTCCGTCAAGAGTTTTCTTCATATCTGTTTCAACATAGATATCGACGCCCCCCAAGGTGTCGATGATATCTTTGAAACCGCCAAAATCAGTTTTTACATATCCGTCAATTTTGACTCCTGTGATATCGCTGACCACACTGACAAGTTTTGTCATATCATTGCCATAGAAAAAAGGGATCGAATTGATTTTATAGGTACCCAAAACCATGCTATCACGCGGAATTGACAGCAGAGATATGATTTTTGTCCCCGGATCAGCGCTGGCAAGAATAATGGTATCCGTGCGATAACTGGTATCACCCGGCCTTTGATCCGATCCCAGCAAGAGAAAAGTCACCCGTTTGTTTATCTGTTCTTGTTCATCCAAAGAATCCGATACATAAGTCCCTTCTCCAAGGGTTGTTCCTGCCGTCATGGGAACTATCCCGTTCAAAGCCAATCCAATTCCCGAGCCAACGCACATACCGAGAAAGACAACACCGGCAACAATCAAAAGACTTCTCAAAACATCATCCATTCTTCCCTGGCCCATCATGATATGAATCTCCTTTTTTCCTATGTGGCGACAGCATCTATCGAACAAGAGCGAGTTTTTCCAGCGCGTTCTCACCGATTACACACTGGGCATGCTCGCGAAGATAAGCAGAAGTCGTCAAAATCGCATCACCGTATTCATCGAGTATGGCTTCTGCAGCTTTTCGTTTCCGCGGGCCTTTTATAGGACCGATAACCAGATAGAATTCCTCGTCCAACTCAAAAAGCATGGACGCTACAACAAGATCCGGCAACGCCCAAATCACCCGCAAAACGTCTTCTAAATCCTGGAAAGCATAAACCCATTCCTGATTAGGCGCAAATTTCGAATCCCCTTGCTGGGAAATCCTTGCTCGAACCCGCTTTTCCTCCACGTCCGTGGCATGGTTCTCTTTTTCTCCGAACTCCTCCTGTTTGATGACAGTAATAGCAAATTCATCATCAGAAACAACCGTAGCATGAATACAAAAAGGCTGATCTAAACTGAAATCGACTTCTTCCCTCGCCCGACAAATGAGCTCCCAGAAAAACTGTTCTGTGCGCGCCGTCTTTTGAAAGAAATCCACAAGAGAGATATTCCGGTCAGCCAGCTCCGAGAACGAGATGAAAATCCTGACAGTGTTATCATTGACCTTAAGAATTCGCATTACCCTTCACCCTCCTCCCTTAACAGAATAAGTTAAGGCTCCCCCTATTATATCACATCCGGATGAATATCCAACGAAAATTTTTCGGGTTTCATACGCCGGTAGGTCTATATCACTTAGCGCAATCGCACACAACAATCTTATTGTGTTATCATAACAAAAAGAATCACTAAAATGCAAATTGAATTTGGACTTATAGAACTTAATATGCTATAGTGAAAAAGCCGATCTTCCGTGACAACGATTGACAGCCTACAACTCAGCAAAATATTCCGTTTCGGCGAACATATGCAGGAGGGAAGACTATGAGAAAGATATTGATCCTTTTAGCGCTAACTCTAATCCTGACAAGTATCGTGATTCTATTCACGGGTTGTGGCTTAGAAACCAGCATCATTGACAGAACCCTTTCGGAATCCGCTAAACAGATGAATGAAAAGTGCCCGACAATGGTAGACGCCAGCACACGTTTAGACAGCGTTGAGGCTCTCCCCGGCAAAGTGATCCAGTACAACTATACAATGGTTAACTATACCAGAGATCAGCTCTCTGAAGACACCCTAGCGGAAATGCAGGAATTCATGGAAGCGCAAACCTTGAGAAATGTGCAGACAACCGACGGTCTAAAAAACTTAAGAGATATCGACGCCACATTTCAATACATTTTCAATAGCAACGATAATCAAGAGCTGATCTCCATAACCCTTAGACCCGAGAACTACAAATAATCTTAAACAATCCTGCCTACCTCATTGACCGACCGTTGCATGATTTGGTCGCTTGTTTGTACCATGCGTTGATTCATCGAAAAAGCCCGGCTTGTCTCAATCATTTTCACCATTTGGCCAGCCATATCAACATTCGATTCCTCGACCATCCCTTGTTGAATCCGGGGCCGGTCGTTCCCCAACAGTTCCAATGCCGGCGCACCGGAAGTATACATGGTCGTCTGACCCACGCGCGCCAACGTATCCTGCTGCAACGCGACAATTCTAAGTTGACCCAACACCGTCCCATTGGTACGATCAATAACGTCCCCATTCGTTGTCACCGCAAAATCCTCCGGGACCGGTCCGATAGGCAATCCATCGACACCCAAAACCGGATTTCCACCCACCGAACGCAAAAACCCGCTGGGATCCCGAAGGAAATGGCCGTTGCGGGTATACGTCAGACCGCCGGGAGTATCCAAAACAAAAAAACCGGCCCCATTTATAGCCAGATCTGTCGCGTTTCCTGTTTCTCGCATCAAACCCGGTGTCATCCTGTAAGCGAAATCCGTGATATAGGCCCCTGTCCCCATGACGCCCAACTGTTGTGCCATTGGCATCCCGGAAGGATGGTCAATCCGCAGAGCCAAATGCTCCGGAAAAGAAACCACATGCTCCCCCACTTCCAAAAAACCCGGCGTCCGCTGGTTCTCTATATTGTGATCGATATTTTGCATTCGCTGATTGTTCACCAACATCCCGGCCCCGGCCGTATAAAGCCCCCGAATCACTTGAATACCCCCTCTATATCCTGATTGACGGAATATTCCAACTACCCTCAACTACCCTTGTGTGGTATAGGATTGTCGATACAACCCCAGATACGATGTCATAGCCCGGCTTAGATACATATACGTATACGTATTCTCGGCCAACCGAGTCATCTCAACATCCGGATCCACGTTATTGTTATCATTGCGCATTGATGTTGTCCTATCTTGATAGATAAGAGCCTGATCAGAAAAACCCACTCCCGGCAAATGTCCCCTATGGGTCTGATGCAAAGCCAAGGGCACATTTCTCTCCAGAGCTTGATCAAGCAACACTTGAAAATTAATATCCGATCTCTTGAAATTGGGTGTATCGATATTTGCGATATTATGTTGCAGGATTTTAGCCCGCAAGCCGGAATAATCAAGTCCACGCTCAATAGAATTCATAACCTGTGAATTCAACCCGAACAAATCCATGAAACCGCCTCCCTATCCCTGTCCTCTCATCCCAATTGCCGTTTGCAACATTTCATCCTGGGTTCTGATACTGCGGGATTTCATTTGATACGCTCGCTGAACACTGATCATATCAACCATATTATTTCCCAAATCAACGTTGGACATTTCTAACATACCGCCGACGAGGCTTCCAATTCCTTCTATACCAGGAATATTCACCACTATGCCCCCGGCTTCAGGAGTCCCCAGAAAAAGGCCGCCACCGATTTGTTGAAGTCCCTGTTCATTGGCAAAACCCGCCAAACGGATCTGCCCAAGGGTTTCGGCAACGTTGTTCACATCTGCTGTTATGATACCGTTGTTATCGATTCCAATATTTTGCGCCCCTTCCGGTACTCGTATCGCCGGTTCCAACAGCAACCCGTCAAAAGTCACTAGATTTCTATCCTGATCTATCGTAAAATGCCCCACCCGTGTATAAGCCGGCTCGCCTCCGGGCAACCGCACCTGAAAATAGCCGCGGCCGCTGATGGCGACATCAAGGGTGTTGCCCGTGCTGACAAATATTCCGGGACTAACGTTGATCCGCATTCCTGTATAAAGAGGCCCCGCGTCTCCGCCCTCAACTCTGAGGGGGCGTCCAAAAAGCGCGTTATTCCAGCTGCGGTCCTGTCTATCATAGATCTCTTCAAAAGATCTCAACTGCTCTTGAAAACCCGGTGTATTCACATTGGCAATATTGTTGCCTATGAGATCCAGTTGGGTCTGCAAAGTTTTCAGATAATGCGAAGCAATATGCATGGATTCCACCCCCAACTCAATGGAATGAATAGGCACAAAACAAAAGGAGGAGCCTTGAAGGTCTCCTCCGTGAGCAAAATATATGAGAGGCGATGCAGGTTTTTTGTTAGGGATCAGATCAAGATGACTTTATTTTTTGCGAATCCAACACCCTTATTCCCAGCAAAATTATCCAAATTACAATTTGTGCTTATTCGCGGAAGCAGACTGACTTATGAAAACTTTCTCTAGCGTTTCAGATCGATAAGCTCCTGGAGCAGCGAATCGGAAACCGTGATAACACGGGAATTCGCCTGAAAACCACGCTGGGTCACAATCATATCGGTGAACTCTTGGGCCAACTCCACGTTGGACATTTCCAAAGCCCCTGGAATAATCGTACCCAAACCGTTTTCACCGGGTTTTCCAATCGCAGCCGCCCCTGAGTTGTTAGAAGGCGAATAAAAGTTGTTCCCTATTGACATGAGGCCCCCGGGATTCGAGAAATTAGCCAGAGAGATCATATACAGTTGCTCCGTAATGGATTGACTTCCGTCACTGTATACACCGGTGACGACACCCTTTTTATCGATTGTGAACCCGGAAAGGGTGAATCCGCTCAGATCCGGATGCTCCATACCAAGCTTAATATTCATGCTACCGGTGGTTGTACCCCAATCAGGAGCAACCGGTGTCAAGGAGGTTCCCTGAAGCGTGCTGTTGGAGTAGCCCTGAACGAGAGCCCCTGTTGATGGATCAACCAGATTCCCGTCACGGTCAAAATCGAAGTTGCCTGTACGTGTATAGAAAACATCGCTGCCCAAACGGACCACGAAGAATCCGTCGTCTTGAATCATCATATCGGTTTCTTTTCCTGTATTTTGAGCAGCCCCCTGATTCATAATCCGATCGATGGAGGAAATACTCATGCCAAGACCAACCTGAACAGGATTGATACCACCGAAAGTAGGCGGCGCGTTAAGGTTGTCCGGAGCCGCCGCGCCACTCAAGTTTTGGCTGAGCATGGTGGCAAAAGATGTTTTGCTGCGTTTATAACCGATTGTGTTAACATTCGCAATATTGTTGCCGATGACATCCATGGCGATCTGATGGTTTCTCAAGCCTGTTACGGCGGCATACATAGAACGCATCATAATCGATTTCCTCCCTTAATTTTTTATTATTTAATTCACATGGGTGGTGTCTTCTTATTAAACAATGTCACAAATATATTATCGTAACAAATCATCTGTACTTAAGTGATTCATTCGAATTTTTTTAAAAAATTTTGAGTCCGGCAAACAGCTTTAAAGATCAGTGACGCTGTACTCAGTGTGCACTGTACTCAGTGTGCACTGTTGCGAATTTCCTTCACATAATCGATAGGCAATTCCTCATCGCCAATTTTTAACGTCAGCAAGCCGTTTTTCATGTGAACGGAGTCCACGATGCCGCTGATTTCACGCTCCGTGCCATCCGACTCATAAATAATCCCTGTCACTTCTTTGCCAATCATTGAGGACCCTTGGGAAATTAATGACTGATTAAGCATTAACGCGATGCCGACCTTAAGATCCATAATGGAATCAACCATATTGGTCATCTGCTCCAATGAGCTGAATTGAGCCAATTGCGCGATCGATTCTGTCTCAGATACCGGTGACATCGGATCCTGGTTGGCAAACTGCGCCACCATCAACCGCATAAAAACGTCCCTATCTAAGCCCTGCATGGCGCTCGACGTGGAATTCCCCGAAGAAAAATTGTTGAGACCATACAGGTTCTGGAAAAAATTAATGTTGTCAATCGCCATATGACTCACTCCAATCTATGCCTTGATATTAATTCTGCTCGAACTATCGTTTGCAATGCCATTCTCCGGCAACCCGCTGTTGAATCCTGCCTCGTCGTTTTCCTCCGCAAAAAAGTTCGGGTTGTTGTGGCACGTTTCTTCGAAAGACTGCTCTTGGGCTTGATCGCCAAAATCCATCTGCAGATCACCACAATTGATACCCGCGTCACTAAGATTCTGCCGCAAATCCTGCATCTGGTTCTGCAAAAACTGCCCGGTACCTAATTCGGATGCTTTGATCACCACATGCAGCTGTCCGTTTTCCATCCGCAAAGAAACATCCAGTTTGCCCAACTCCGCCGGATGCAAAGACACTGTCATCTCGTGAACCCCTCTCGGTGCCAGGTGCAAAGCGGCTTGGTGAATGTTTTGTGCCACCTGAGTCGCCGGATTGAGAGCCGGGGTGAGAGGCGCCACCTGTGAAGACGACAGAGTGATCATCTTAGGCTCCCCGTTTGGGAACAACGCCAGAACCTTAGATCCCGCCAAAGAATCCGGATCGTCGTTGCTCTTCACCGGGGATTCCGTCAAGAATTCTGCGGTCAGAGCAATCTCCGGTCGATTTGACGTCTCTCGAATCTGTCCACCCAATTCTTTCATATATACGGAAATCCGGTCCCAAGCCTCATCCCCTTTGAACCCTTTATCAACCCTGTCTCCACTGAGGTTTTCGTCGTCTAAAACTATAGTGTTCGCCAAATCTCTTTTGTTATCCAATACTTTTAACCCATCATCGCGCATCCGCCAAGTCGGGGTGTAACCCGGCTCTTTCTTGAAAGCGGTTTCGCTGAGAACCTTTGATCCCCCGAAGATCCTATCGTCGAAGGAAGATGATTCATCAAAAGAGGCGGTTTCATCAACCGTTGTCATCCCACCCAATGACCTCGGCCCGTTGAAAGAGAACCACGTGTCGTAAGACGTAGATAATTCGTTATTCACAGAATTCTCCACATTCTCCTCACTCACCGTGCTCTTTAGCGACTCCGAAATCACATCAGACTCACAAATCCCGGCCAAATGATCCGTTTCTTGCACATCAAAGAAGGCTGAAATCTGAACCCCATCACAAACAGTCGCACAAGTCTCAGCATTCGCCTGGTTGAGTGTGTTTCCGATAACATCCCCGAAAGACATCCTGTCTGTTTTCCCTTTTTGAGATCCTTGGCTCTTATCGTGCCCTTTCATCTTCACATCCAACTGTGGTGCCACAACATCCAAAGTAACCATTGGTTCACCTCCAACAGTTTCATTCCGTTCCTTGGATATGAGATTCTGTTTCGCTTACGTAAAATATATCGAATCATCACAAATCAAACTTAATTATAAATGTGAATTTTTTGATCCATGATTGTTATCAATCTCTTTGCTAATTCTATCGTAGTCTTTTTGAAAATATTTAGTTATATTTTTTCAGCGCACTCCTCAACCGAACAACTGCCTGAGAATGTATCTGCGAAATCCGCGACTCCGAAAGCTTCATAATCGCGGCAATTTCTTTTAGAGTCAACTCCTCCTGGTAATAAAGAGCCAACACCATCTGTTCCTTTTCTGAAAGCCGTCCTATAGCCTCACTCAGCACCCGTGCCTGATCTGCCTTTTCAACAACGGTGAAAGCTTCTTCAGCCCGAGGGTCTGCCAACATATTAATAGCAGCGGTACCACTTTCATCTTCTGAAGCCGTTACTGTCTCATCCAATGAGACCATACTCATATACTGACCTTTGAGCAGATTCCCGTGAACCTCTTCCTCAGACATATCCAACAACCGGGCAACCTCCTCAACCGTCGCCGAACCCTTCTCCCCCTCAATATCCTCAAAGGCCTTCTTGACCACCTTCACTTTCTGTCTGGCTGAATGAGGAACCCAATCCATAGCTCGCAACCCGTCAATCATAGCTCCACGAATACGAATCCCGGCATAAGTCTCAAATTTGACCCCTCGGGACGGATCAAAACGCTGCAAAGACTCAAGCAAACCAAACATCCCATACCCAATAAGATCTTCCTCCGCCACATGAGGCGGTAAAGAAATCGCCAACCGTCCTGCGATACGTTTAACCAGCGGCAGATATTTCGCAACAGCTGTTTCCGACCAAGTCGTCTGGTGTTTATTGGTTGTTTCATAAGGACTTCTCATCTCAATCTATCTCCCTGCTCATGATCAATGGTCCGTAAATCCTAACGCGGTCTTCGACCGCAAGTATCCAGTATTCAGGATTCAGGATTCAGAATGTGGATTTTCTTGTTTTTTATTGACGCTTCGCGTCTGTAAGGTCCTAAGCGACTAAGTCTCCGTATCGCGTAGATCCTCAAATAAACCCGGGTTAATTTGTCCCGGGGTTATGGTTTCTGCGGTGCCGGTCACACCATCCGACCCGGTCGTCGTTGAATCAGCCCTATCCAACAAGGGATGATAGGTTACCTTGACGCCTTTTTCATCGAGATCATCCAAGGCTTCCATCGTTGTTTTAATTGAAACAAGATCTTTCTCTTTATTGAGATGAACTCTCTTATTTACTGTCTCCCAAGATGCAATGACTATTCTGCAAATAAAATACATAACTGCAAATATTATCACTGCCTTCGTGAGAGAAAATATCAATCTGGCTCGATGTAAATGGCTAGCAATCAGTGAAAAATTTCCCAGCATCAACGCGCCAAACAACGCCCATTTTTTATAACGTTCAGATGTTCGCTCCCGCATCAAATTAAATCACCTTAAAGTTATCGGAGCGTGCTGTTTTGATGTGCAATTCCGAAGTCGCAATATGAAAAGTAATTGTTCTGCCTACGTTGCCGCCGACATCCTGAGACACAATCGGAATACCATATTTTTTGAGTTCTGCAGACACCGCCACCATATTTTTTTCGCCAATATGCATGGCCGATATGTCATCATGAGTTGCAAACATCTGCGCGCCCCCGGCGATCTTTGCTTTCAAACGTAAACGGTTGCCACCAACCTTGTCGATCTCATTCAACATCATTGATAAACATGTATCCGCGTACTTCATCGGATTATTATGTGGCATATACCGTGAAGTCGGCAACATAATATGGGCCATTCCAGCCACCTTGGCACTCTGGTCGAAAATGCAGACCCCCAGGCATGACCCCAACCCTATCGTCATCAAGGTGTCGGGAACCTTCGATATTTTAAAATCGCCCATACCAACTAACACCTTATTCATAGACCAAATACTCCCAAAAGTTTTTCTAGGGCGTCCCCATCAGGAAGAAAAAGGAATAGGCCCTCAATATCGCTCGTTCCCGAGAACTCTGTATCGATAATTAGCACCGTATCGCCGACTTCATCGTTATCCAAAAAGATCCCTTGAAGTATTGCCCCCAACATATCCATGCTCATAGCGGGGATTGAGGACTGCATCAGGATCCCCGAAAAGTTCGTCAACGCCACCAGAAAAGAGCTCACCAAAACATTACCCACTTCCATAATCGCCGAACAAGCCATCTCATCCTTATCAAAATCAGGACTTTTATCTCGAGAGAGCAACGTTTTGGCAAGAAACTGCCCACTTTGAGGGCTCATCAGAAACAGCGCTTTTCCCGGAGCCTCCCCCATCACGCGCAGATAGATGGCTATCTTGACGTCAGCACGGTCAAACCAATCATCCGTTTTTTCAATAGGAACAACACGCACATGAGGGACTTTGATATCTATTTTGATATTAAGTAATTGCGACAACGCCGTCGCCGCGTTACCGGCACCGATATTTCCCATTTCGCTCAGGGCTCCCATTTGCATTTCGTTGAGATCTTTCATTAGATCATACCCCTTCTCCTCAAATCCCGCTCGATGTCAAAAACATATCTAACGATTTTGTCCCGCTCCCTTTCGGAAATATCCCGATACTCGACGGAAACTCTGTAGTATCCGCGAAATCCCTTACTCCCTGTTTCAATCTCTTCCGAACGCTTGACCAGACACATAACATCAAAAAAATCATTGTTCAAAGTTAATTGAACCAACAGAATATCTTCCTCATGCAACTTCTTATTCGTCGATAGCAAAAGTCCCCCACCGCTTATTTCCAACACCTGGGCTTCTTGTCTCGGTCCAAGGGTCTTATCCGGTCCCAGCATCTGATAATAGGCAACCTGCAAACAGTGTATTCTCCTATAAAGGCGCCTCTGTATCCTCATGGCAATCCGCGGCTGGGCAATCCGAAAAGTCGGTAAGTCGCTGATTTGACGATTCAGAATCTCCGCCGGGAACAGGTACGACTCTTGTTCAAAAACAAAAATCAGATTGAGTTTCTCGCCGGGACGCAACGGCAAAAAACCCTTCCCATAAGGTACGGCAATCGTCAGGGTTCCACCGGCCTTATCCTCGATTTTTGTCTTGTAGCGGCCGTGGTGTTCACCGTGCTTGACAATCATCTCCATCAACAATCCCGGCTGAAGAGTGTCTTCTAATATGGCGCCCTCCAAATACTCGTCCCTCACAAGGTTCCCCTCTTTCTCTTCTCTACTATTGTCAGAAATGCTCTTCCTTATCCACACTTGCTTGTCAAGATACGTCACGAACGACGCCTTTACCCAGAATCCACCGAGCCAGTTTTTCCGGTGTGGCAATTTCAATGTCGTCGGGAACATTTTGCCCATTCGTCAAATAGGTTAGCGGCAAATCCGTTCGGCAAACCAAATCAAGCATAACCCCTTCACTACGACTCTCATCCAGCTTCGTTAAGACAAGGTGGGTCGATAATGGTCGGAACCGTTCCAGTACGAGTCCCTGTTCCCTGGGACCTGTGGTTGCGCTGATAACAAGCAAAGTTAAATCGGGCCGAGCCGCCACCATGAATTCTTCCAACTCGTCCATATGCATAACATGATTGGGACTGCGACCGGCTGTATCAATAATGATGACATCTTTATCCATGTGTCTCGCCAAAGAGTCCTGCATCCCTGCGGTATTCATCACCACGTCTACCGGTATCCCAAGGATTTCACCGAAAGTGCGCAACTGCTCAACCGCGGCCACCCGATAAGTGTCCGCAGCGATTAAAGCGACTTTGTGAGACTCGACGATACTGAATCCTGCCGCCAGTTTGCCTATCGTTGTGGTTTTACCGACTCCTGTAGGCCCAACGAGTGCCATAACGAGAGGCCTGGTTTTTTTCTTGAGGGCTTTCACATCAAGGATTTGTGTGCGCCCGCACTTGGCCAGAATATCTTGATGGAGCAGCGCCATAACATGCCGATCATCATGCCACAATTCCCGCTTTAAATTAATCTGGATACGAAACAATAACTCACGGCACATCTGGGCGCTGATACCCCGGCCGGACAAATAGTCGCGCCATTTATGCAACACTTCCGGGACGAATCCTGCCCCTCCGCTCTCTTCATTAAGGTATTGATGAATTTCGTTCAACATACTCATGATCGAGACTTCAAAATTCGACATATTGACCGTACTCAAGAGCTCGTGGTTCACGTGTTTATCATTCGCCCGGCTGAAATTCACGTGTTCCATGTCCGCTTGTTTCAGGTCCGCATATCCGGCAACCGTGTGACCGACGTCCGGTTGCCCGGCGTCCCTGTGACCGTCGTCCGTTTGTCCGACGCCCGGTTGCCCGGCAACCGTTTGCCCGACGCCCCTTTGCCCGCCCGTGTGACCGGCGTTCTCCTGTCCGACGCCCCTTTGCCCGGCGCCTGTGTGACTGGCGCCCGTGTGACCGGCAACCGTTTGCCCGACGTCCGTTTTCCCGGCGCCCCTCTGCCCGGCGCCCCTGTGTCCGTCGGCCGCCCCATCCTGATCTTTGAGCACACGAATTGCCGCTTTCTCCATGACCCCTTGCGCTCTAACTTGAGCGATGGTTCTCAGGAGCTTATCAATGCCGGCATCGTCACCGTGGTTTTGCTGAGAATGTGTCAGATTTGGCGTTAACGTTCGACCGGCTCCACTGCCGGCATAACTTTCGTACAATTTATCTGCCCGGCTTGGTTGGGTTTTTGAGGGTCGTTGCCTATCCTTTGAATTTGAAAGCTTAGCTCCGGTCTTTGAGGGGGTGCTCTTCGTGATCACCGGGTTTCGAGGATCCGATCCTTCCGAATCGGCGTTCTTCGTCTGCGATACGAAAGGTTGCCCCTGCTGTGCAGGCGTTCTCGTGTGACTTTGGTCAGGCGGCGGGGTATCATCAAGGGCAGCCGTGATCTCAATTTTATGCTGACCGAACACCCCCAGGATACCGCCCTCCTTATAATGGCGCGTCTGAAGAATGACTGCCTCCGGGCCGAGCTCCTTCTTTATTCTCTTCATGACGTCCGTCACGCTGTCCCCAACAAAACGCTTAACCCGCATTGTCCAGCACCACCATTCCCAGAGCTTGGACTTCAATCCCCTGTACCAACTCATTATAAGAAAGAATCGTCAGATGGGGTAAGTGTCTTTCAGTCATCCGCTTCAAATTGATGCGCACAACCGGTGCGCAGAGAATGACAGGGTTGTAACCATTCATGCCCACTTTCTCCACATCCGCGGCTATTTCAGTCAACAATCTCTGAGCCACAAGGGGATCCAGATTAACGAAAGCTCCATATTCCGAAGGTTTAATATTATCCAGAATCATCTGCTCTATACGCGGCTCCAAAGTCAGCACCGACAACATACGTTTTTCGTTCAATAAAGGCTGTACAATCTGCCGAGCCAGCGTGTGCCGAACATGTTCGGTCAGCCGATCCAAATCTTTCGTCGTCACAGCGTGATCAGCCAAACTTTCCAGAATCGCCGGCATGTTTTTAATGGAAACCCGTTCTTTAAGCAAATTGCCAAGAATTTTTTGGACGTTTCCGATTGTCAGCAGATCAGGGATCAGTTCGTCAACAACAGTTTGATTCTGCTCCCGGGCGTGATCTATCAGCACTTTAACATCCTGGCGGCTCAACATTTCGTGAGCCTGAGATTTGATGACTTCCGTCAAATGAGTCGCCAACACCGTCGGCGCGTCCACCACGGTACATCCCGACATTTCCGCCTTCTCACGCAAACCGGCATGAATCCATTTGGCATCCAAACCAAAAGCTGGCTCTTTGGTGGGAATCCCCGGCAGATCTTCTTCATCTAACCCGCCGGTCATACACAAAAACTGATCGGCGTACAGATCCCCCGAAGCCAACTCAGCCCCACGGATTTTAATAACATAATGATTGGGTGACAGATTCATATTATCCCGCACCCGGATGACCGGTACAACAAACCCCAGCTCGCTGGCGATCTGCCGCCGAATCAGCAGGATACGCTCCAGCAAGTCCCCTCCCTGACCGCTATCCACCAACGAAATCAACGCGTAACCGATTTCCAATTCCATGTTGTCCACAGCCAGAACATTCATAACGTTTTCCGGTTTTTTGGTTTCTTCAGCCTCTTGCTCGAGAATGGCTTCTGAATCCTGAACATCTTGGTCCCGGGACGCTCGCGTCAGACGGCGCCCGATAAGAATAAAAGCGCCTGCCAACGAAAACATCGGAATATAAGGCATTCCCAAAAAGGCCAACACGATCAGCACCCCCGCGGTAACATACATAGCCTTGGGAGCTTGAAAGAACTGCGCAACAATATCCTGACCCAAATTGGTATCGTTCGCCGCCCGTGTTACCACAAGACCTGTTGATGTTGAAATCAACAGAGCCGGTATCTGGGTCACCAATCCGTCTCCAACAGTCAAAATCGTATAGGTTTGTAACGCGGTCGTCATGTCCATACCGTGCATTGTGATCCCTATGGCGAACCCGGCGACAATATTGATGACAAGGATAAGGATCCCTGCGATCGCGTCCCCTTTAATAAATTTGCTGGCACCGTCCATAGCTCCATAAAAATCAGCCTCACGTTGGATTTTTTTGCGTCGTGTGCGCGCCTCCTCATCAGAAATAATCCCGGCATTCAAATCGGCGTCTATGCTCATCTGTTTTCCCGGCATAGCGTCCAAAGTAAAACGCGCGGTAACTTCGGAAACCCGCTCGGCACCTTTCGTGATAACAAGAAACTGGACGATGACCAGGATAACAAATATAATAAATCCAACAATGGCATTGCCCTGAATGACGAACTCGCCGAACCTTCGAATGATATTGCCTGCCTCGGCATGAAGCAGGATGAGACGTGTGGTCGATACACTGAGGGCCAGCCGGAACAGCGTAAGCACAAGGAGCAATGACGGAAAAACAGAAAACTCCAAAGGCTCCTTGTTAAAAACCGCCAACATAATCACGATGACAGCGGCACTGATAGCAAAAGTAATAAGCAGATCGATGACCAAGGTCGGCAAAGGGACCACCATCATAACGACGATACCGACCAAAGCGATCGCCACCAGCAAATCTGTTTGTTTGAGCAACCTATTCAGCAGTGACACCAACATTCCTCCTGGCGCCTTACGAAATTCTCGGGACCCGCACAACCTATACGAAAACCCGTCATGACGCGCTATGGCCCGCAACACAAAGAGAAAAGGCTATTAACCTATGTGCTCCACAGCTATATTGTGTTCACAGAGCCAATCTATCATGCACTTCCTTCCGGAACTTTGACGGTGTCTGGGAACAGGATCAGGCTCGCCGTCTCGCCAGCTTATAAACAAAAGCCAACACTTCCGCGACCGCCTGATACAGATTCGCCGGCACCATATCCCCCAACTCCACCTGACTAAACAAAGCCCTCGCCAGCTCCTTATTCTCAAACAGCGTCACATCAGATTCCCTCGCGATTTCCCGAATTCGCCTGGCCATGAGATCCTGCCCTTTAGCCACAACCTGGGGGGCTTCCGAAACCCCGGGATCATACTTAAGTGCCACGGCAAAATGGGTGGGATTGGTAATCACCACATCAGCGGTCTTCACATCTTCCATCATACGGCGCCGTGACATCTCCCTCTGTTTCCTTTTAATCTCCGCTTTCAGATGGGGATCTCCCTCCGTCTGTTTGAACTCGTCCCTGATTTCCTGCAAAGTCATCCGTAAATTCTTGTTATACTCATACCACTGGTACAAAAAATCCACAAAGGCCACCAGCAAAAAAGCCAATCCTGCTTTCCAAGCCATATCAAAGATAATACGACCCAACGTCCCCGCAGCTTGCAATACCGTCATATTCTGCATAGCCGGAAAAATCCAGAAATTATCTCTGATCACGGCAATTAGGAAATAACCAATTATTCCTAATTTTGCTAATGACTTCACAAGGTTCACCACGGCTTTTAAGCCAAACAGCCTCTTGAGGCCTTTGATCGGGCTAAAATTCTCCAATTTAGGCTTAATCGTATGGGTGGTAAACAAAAACCCCACTTGCGCATAATTGATTCCCAAACCCAGCACCAGGGCTGAGCCAAATAAGGGTAATATCATAATTCCGGCTTGCCAGGTCAACGTCAGCATCAACGTGCTCACCTGGGCCGCTGTCCACTCCGAAGTCATCTCCATCGTCGTCACAATCATAGCCGCCATTGAAGAAATCATGTAAGGTAACCATAATCTTAGCACCATAACCAGCCCGATCAAAACAACCGCAGCCCCAACCTCCGGGCTTTTGAGCACCTGACCTTTCTTGCGGGCATCCTTTTTCTTCTTTGGTGTTGCCGGAAAACGCTTTTCTCCCACCGTTTCGGCTACTGTCTCCACCCCCTAAACAACTCTTCCAACCAGCCAAAGCTCACATCAATTACCCGGGACACCTCATTGCCAAGCAATGTGATCGTCATATAAAGCATCACCAAGCCGAAAACAATTTTGACCGGGAAAAAAAGATTGAGCAAATTGAGCTGAGGAACCGCTTTGGCCAGAAGCCCAACCCCCACATTGGCAATCACCAACGAACCGTAAATGGGCATGGCGATCTGCAGCGAAAACAGAATAGTCTGCCCCAGAATCTTTACGAAAAACGCACTGCTATCAGGGATATAGGTTGGATTGATAGGGATATAGCCATAGGATTTGACCATTGCCGCGATCATCATATGATGCGAATTGGTCGCCAAAAGAATCATCGTCGTTAAGATCAATAAAAAATTACCTGTGATAAAACTGCGATTGCCAAACAAAGGATCAATACTGGAGCCCATTATAAAACCCAGCTGGAAATCAATCAATTCCCCCGCGCCCATCATAATGAAGGTGATTAAATTGAGAATAAACGCAAAAGTCAACCCCACAAGAGTCTCTTTAAATAAGACAGCTGCCAAAGCCACCCCGCCACCGTCAAAAGGTGTCATGGTCGGCATAAGGACGGGATAGACAATGAGCGATAGAGAAAGCGCCAACACCAGCCGGATGATCGGCGGAACCTCCCGCGCCCCGAATACCGGCGTCAGCATCACCATACCGGCCCATCTGCAAAAGATTGAGATGAAAACCAAGAGATTCCATTGCAGATTCTCCAAAAGCACCATAGGTTCCATCCTATCTTGCTAAGATAACAACCCCGGGAACTGCTCACATGATTCCCCATAGACCCCAAAAATATGAATTCAATAAGATACTTGGAATTAATTCCCTTGTCATGAAGAAATTTATACTTTTCGAAGGCTGTGAATTTATTATAATTTACCTGGAGACATGCTATAATTGAAATCACATAATATAGCATCAGAATGCTTGGAAGGACTGATGAAAAACTATGTTTCAATTTACAGACGAGATGAGAACAGAGATTGAGCATATTGACAGTCAACACAAAGAGCTCGTGGAACTTGTTAATCATGCAGCTGTTCTGGGAGAAACCAATCCGGACAGAGGCGATATGAAAAGCTGTCTGGACTTTTTGGGAGAGTATGTTGTCAAGCACTTTGGCGATGAAGAAAAGCTCCAAGTCGACAGCAGCTATCCTAACTATGTGCAACACAAGACCATCCATGACAACTTCATTGAAACCTTTCAAGAGTTGTACGCGGATTTCGAAAACAATATTCCGATGAGCAAACTCACTTTTGTTTTGTCCACCACGGTCAGCCATTGGCTGATAACACACATCAAATCAGAAGACGTCAAGTTTGGAAGATATTTTGCCCGCGTCGCCCGCTTTGATCTCTTTGAATCCAAAGACGGCGGCAGCAGACTGGTATTCAGCGCTTTTCCCATCAGCGCTTTGCCAAACATTCTGGCGACGCATTACGCGATAGACATTGAGCACGCAAAACAGACAGCGGGGAGACTTGCCCAAGGCGAAGAATGTCCTCCTTTTGGATATATTAGCCGGGTTTTGACTCTGAAGTATAGACGAATCATCAAGTGACCGCTTTGGTCATTTTCGAGCCAAGAGTATTAATTCAGCGAAGATGTTATTCGTGAACGACATTAACACGTTGAGCATCCATGGTCCCATAATGAGCATCACCAAGACAATGGACAAGACTTTGGGCACGAAAGTCAATGTCTGTTCTTGGATTTGGGTCATAGCTTGAAAGAGGCCAATTACCAGACCCACAATAAGCCCCACGCCCAACAAAGGCCCCCCCACCAAGAGAGCAACCCCCAGCGCTTCCTTGGCAAAATTCATCACATCGTTTTGTGACATCGGCTGTTCCTCGCTTTGTTTTGTCGGTCACTACTCCAAGAAGACCCTTGAAACGCGATATATTCAATATGCTCGTTTTTCTAAAAAATATCTATGCTATTTTTGACATTTATGTCATGCACCCATTTGTGAAGGGCAACTGGACTTACTATCGTAAAACATGCTAAAATAAATACAAGGAAACATCAGGGAGGGAACCCATATGGAAGCCCAAGAAAAATTCGAGTATTGTTTGGATATTGCCCAATATGATCTAGGTGTAGCTGAAAGCATGATTCTGTATTACAAGCAACAATAAAGTTCAATGAAATTACCCCACGTTTGGAAGATTGATTTAAAGATTGAAACCACTTTTGTGGCGAAAAAGATCGGAGGTAGGTGCTCTGGAAGAAATGAGTGTAAAGGAAATATGGGGAAAGATATCTGGCCAGATAAAAATCATTTCCCCTAAAACACATTCCACCTTAAATGTTCCCGCAACGAAAGAAGAATTGGACTCTTTGTCACAAGCATTAAACACCCAGCTTCCCAGCGGTTTTTGTGAATACCTATCTTCTTTTAACGGACAAAACAGCGGTGGTGCATACGGGTTTGAGCATAATTATCCTTTTCTTGGATATAATTACTTTCTTCCTGTGCAAAGAATCCTGGAAACGTGGCAGATGATGAATAATTTATTTGAGGATGAACCGCCTATAGATTGGATTAAGGAGAATAAAATTAAGCCTGTTATATGGAGTCCCTTGTGGATTCCATTCACCGATTATGAAGCTTCCCGTCAGTTGATATTGGATTTAGGCCCGGGAAAGAACGGGACATACGGGCAGGTTTTTGCGCTTTTTCCGGGGATGGATTACGAAGGAGAGGAGGAGGAGTATGATGTGATCATTGCCTCATCTTTTGAGGAATTTTCTAACCATATTTTGAAGCGGTTGAGTGCAAAAGAGTTTTCTCTAGAAGATGACATCATTAAATTTCAGGGGACCTTTCTTTGACCTTAGCCAATAGATTGCCGTCTCTGCCAAAAATAAATACCAGGGGCACACAACTTCAAAACAATGCTTTAGAACAAAAATAATCGGGCGCGTGGATTGTGGGTGGACTGAAGTGATGAATCGGGCCTTCTGTTATTTTTGACGTTTATGTCATGCACCCATTTGTGAAGGGCAACTGGACTTACCATGCAGAATATTGTATTATGTTTATTGTGATCAACCTATGGCTTATGCGATCAGTACACAGGGCGCGGGGGATCAGGGAAAAGGTGTGGAGGTATTAAGAAAGAATGGGGAGCCATCCGTGGAGTAAGCTCCAGCGTGAACTGTATAAACTGAATAGCGATGATATTATGCTTGAGGTGAGGGAGTCCTATGGAATCTGCTTTATATGGATATTATCATATTGAAACGGATGGTATCTCCAACTCTATGGATACCCAAAAGGTAGAAGGCTTTTTGGAGACCCAAGGCTGCTTGCTGGAGGATGGCCCGGGAAGCTTTAGGCATAAGGAGGTATTTCTGACATTACGTCTCATGAATGTTCAGAATAAGGAGAGCTGGAACAGCAACAATTATAACGAGTCTACTACAAACTATATCGCTATTGTGACTTCGAAATTTCCTCCGCCGGTTGTAAAACAGTTTTTTAAAGAATTCGAAGAGTTTGTTGGTTGGCCAATCCTTGAGGAAACTGACGAGGTAGGCCCTTTTTATCATGGGACGAAGGCTTCGTTGACGGCTGGAGATTTCTTGGAACCGGGGTATCCATCCAACTTCGGAGAGCATAAGAAAGCAAAATATGTGTACTTTACGGCGACCCTGGACGCGGCTGTCTGGGGTGCGGAGTTGGCCTTGGGGCAAGAACCGGGGAGAATATACTGTGTGGAGCCGACAGGATCCATTGAGGATGATCCGAACCTGACGGACAAAAAATTCCCGGGCAACCCAACGAGATCATACAGAAGCAACAAACCTTTGCTTGTCCTGGGGGAGGTTCTTGATTGGAAAGGGCATACCGGCGAGGAATTGAGGAGCATGCGCGTGAGCATTGAAGGGTTAAAGCAATCGGGTCTTGACGAAATCCTTGAATAAAAGGCTTTTGCAAAAGCGTCAATTGTGGTATTATGAACCTTAGTAAAATATAAACAATTTGTTGAGGTGGGAAAATCGTGTGTATCGCTTTGCCGGGTAAATTGCTTGAGATCGACGTGACCGGTCTGATTGGGAAAGTCGATTTTCAGGGGAATATTATCAGCGTGATGTTGGGTGCGGTTGATGCCACGCCGGGTGATTATGTCCTTGTTCACGCCGGGTGTGCCATTGAAGTGGTTGAACAGGATGTTGCTCAGGATCTTATGTCTCTATTTTCAGAGCTTGAGGAAGCTTACGCCGGGGACGAAAAGAGATCCGCCGACGATGACCCCGAAGGTGGTCGCGAGTCACTGTTTCCCTTGTTTCAAGGTGGCGACCCATCATGATCGATCAGAATAGGATTCGCGATATTGTAGCAGAGTTGGGGGATTATTCGGGCGAACCGCTGCGGTTTATGGAGATTTGCGGGACGCATACATCGAGTATTTTCCGGCATGGGATACGGGATTTGTTAGGTAGCGGTATTCACCTGATTTCCGGGCCGGGGTGTCCTGTGTGTGTGACACCGGCTGTCTATATTGACCGGGCTCTGGCTTGGGCCCGCCGACCGGGGTGTGTTGTGTTGTCTTTTGGCGATATGATGAAGGTTCCCGGTTCTGAGGGCGAGTCTCTGGGACAAGCTCAGGGAAACGGGGCTCGAGTGCAGATTATTTACGCGCCTCATGAGGTTCTGACGATGGCGGGGAAGAGTCCCGAGACGACTTTTGTGGTGGCGGCGGTAGGGTTTGAGACGACGATTCCTGCCTACGCGTTGCTTGTTCAGGAAGCCGGGCGTCTGGGGTTGTCCAATATTCGGCTTCTGACAGCTTTGAAAAGACTTATGCCGGCCCTTCATTTTATTTGCCGGAATGAAACGGATATTTCAGGGTACCTTGCACCGGGTCATGTTAGTGCTATTTTGGGGTCGGAGGTTTATATTCCTTTGGCTGAGAAGTATCACAGACCTTTTACTGTGGCGGGGTTCCGTGGCGAACAGATCCTCGTGGCTATCTTTGATTTGGTGCGTCAGTGTCGGGGCAAAAGGGCCGAGGTGCATAATTTTTATCCGGAGGCTGTTAAGGCCGAGGGGAATTTGAAGGCACAGGCTGTTATCGACAGCTGTTTTGAACCGGGTGTTGCGGCTTGGCGCGGGTTGGGGTCGATTGAGGAGTCCGGGTTCTATCTGAAGGAGGAGCTGAGGGAGTTTGACGGGGGGTCTTTCGGCATTGAGGAT
>Ga0082212_10002919_pt1 | contig 24519 bp, 22 predicted proteins | sample TergutNt197P3_FD_71548 | JGI IMG/M metagenome (GOLD analysis project Ga0082212, IMG submission 71548) | Neocapritermes taracua P3 segment gut microbial communities from Petit-Saut dam, French Guiana - Nt197 P3 | ecosystem: Host-associated > Arthropoda: Insects > Digestive system > Gut ... | reverse complement strand
CGCTGGAGAGGCATCGCTACACGATATGCCAAAAATACAACATCATTTGTTGCCGCTGTGCAAATCCGTTGTCTTGCGCTTTGGTTGAGAGTATTAGCATGAACTCGTGTAGACACTATCTAGAGAATTAAGGAAAATATTTACCCCAGTTGCTAATATCAAAAATCCTGTTCCGCTTCCAATTAGTGCCATTATGGCGGGTCTGTTTTCGCGCATCTTTATTGCTACAAGAATTTCCAATATTACTGTTGTGCTAGATATTATTGCTATTAAAGCGATTCTCAACGCACTCTTTATGTTTTTCATGGCAATGTTTCTCCCGAAAATTTTGTTTTGAATTGTCGTATGTTTCTTCTTTTTAATATTTAATCGGTGGTTGTATTTTCACTAAAATTACTTTGCCACCCCGGCAGCTTTCTCATAGCGGAAAATGCAGCGTTTTCAGCAGCTTCATTGGACAGACCTTGTGTTTTGATGATGAAGCCCGTCATGGACGCTTTGGCTTCTTCAAAACTTTTCATTGAGCCATCCTCTCTGGCGCAGTAGATACAGTAGTTCTTGCTTTCGTCATTTTTGGCGAAGTCAGCGGCTTTGTTCATGGGCATGCCACAAGAGATACAGGTTTTCATTTTGTTTTCTCCTGAAAAAGTATTATTTAATCAACGCCATAAAACACTCAATTAAGGTGTTTTTATAGCGTGTTAAAACCGATTCATTCGGGGCAAAAAAATCGCCGTTTAGCAGGTAGTAATGAATCAATCCAAGCCATGTGTTAAAAATCATATGAAAGGGGATGTGCTTAATTTCACCTGCGCTAATCTCTTTCTCAAGTGCCTGTAAAAAGTGTATGGATACGGTCGATTGTATATGGAAGGATGTGTTTTTTGCCTCTTCCGGCAAGTAGACTGCTTCTGTCGTCAGACGTTTGTAGAAGGCTTCATGCTTAATAAGTATGTCTAAGTGCTTTTCCAAAAGTTTTGTAATATCGTTGCCACACTCGACAAGTGAGTGTAATTCGCTCTTTAGGTCCTGCGAAAAGCCATCTAGCAGGCACAGAAAAAGGCTCTCGACAGTTGGGAAATGAACGAAGATCGACCCGTGAGAAACCTGTGCTTCATCGGCAATAACAGTCGTGGGAGAGGAAAACCCCCGCTCGGAATAGACCTTTAGCGCAGCAGCAATGATGCGCTCCCTTGTTTGTTCCTTTTGCAGTTTACGGCTCCCTGCCAACGAATGACCTCCAACTCACTGAGTATGCACTTATTGTAATGCTTTGTGTTACAAACGTCAAGTGAAAGTGTGCGCACTGTGGTGGCGCATTCTGTGGAGTTCCTTATTGCTGTGGCCTCCAAACAAAAAAGGAGGGGCGGTTTGTCGCCTCTCCTTTGCTTAATACAGCCAAATAGCTATTTGACTGCAGCCAATTGGAGTTCTTTGCTTAGTGCCGTTTGTAATACCCGTGAAAAATTGATATTGGCAGCCTGAGCCTCTCTGTTCATCCACGCCGGTATGACGACGGTTTTATTTACGAGTTTGGTCTCGTGCCACCGATAATACTCCTCAGTGTCCACGCAGACCATTGCAACAAACTGTCCCTCAGCCGCCTTAATATCCGCCGGGTTAGAAACAGGAGGTACCTGCTTGCCCCCAATTTCCATCTCGTACAACGCACCGCATAAAAAGTCTTCGGCATTTTCGGTGGCTTCTACCAGCGTCTCGCCCATGGTTGCCCCTTGCTTAATATCGGGGAAACGCACTGAATATCCTGCCTCCGTGGGTCTAAATAATGCCGGATATGCATATTTCATTTGGTGTCCTCCTTATTGTTCCACTGGTGCCTAGAGGGTAACTCCCAAGTCGTCCAGTATATCTTTTAATGTCCCTGTATCAACCTGCTGGGTCCAGTGTCTCAAAATTCGAGCTTCGCCCCCTGTCGCAGGGTTATAGTAAACATCGTGTTTTTTGTCATGACCGAGGAATATAATGCCCTTCTTCTTAAGCTTCCTTACCAATTCTCTGTTCGTCATTGTCTTGCCTTATCCCCATTTACCCCCGTATTATACCACGTGTTTAACACGCAGCCAAGTGTTTGCATAAGACCAAAGCATATTGGACTTACTCAGTGTATAGAGGTTATCAAGCCTGCTTATGGACGATTTCTGTCATGGCAGTTTTCTCTCTGGGGGCAATATTGGCAACCGCTCTGGCCTTGCCTCTTCCTGCGCAGAAGATGGGCTACAATGCTTATAACTGTCAGGGCGAGCCCGCAAAGAATGATGTAGTCCAAGGCTTTCATACTATTGCCCCAGTAGTCGTCCTATTTGGTATATGGCGGCTGCAACAATCCATGCCAGTCCCGTCTGATACACAATTACGAAAAAAGTGCCTTTCAGGCTTCCCAGTTCACGTCTGACCGTTGAAATTGCCGCAACGCAAGGCGTGTACAGCAGTGTAAAGATTAAAAAACTGAATGCGGCGATGGGCGAAAAAAAAGTGCGCAGTGTTTCACCCAGTTCAGTGGCACTTGCACCTGTTAGCACTGACAGTGTGCTGATGACGGATTCTTTTGCCATAACGCCGGTTATAAGTCCGGTTGAAATGCGCCAGTCGTTAAAGCCGATTGGCGCAAAGATTACACTTATAGCCTGTCCGATTGCCGCAAGCATGCTGTCTGCGCTGTTGCCAACGTAGTTCAGGCGCATATCAAATGACTGCAAAAACCAAATTACAATGGTCGCAAGAAAAACTATTGTAAATACACGCTGCACAAAGTCCTTGGCTCTATCCCATAAAAGGAGCGAAACGGATTTTAAAGAGGGCAGGCGGTAGTTCGGCATTTCCATAACAAACGGAACAGGAGCACCCTTGTAAACCGTTTTTTTCATTATGAAGCTGGAAAGTATTCCCAAGACAATACCGATCACGTAAAGGGAAATCATAACCAGTGCCTGATACCTCGGGAAAAATGCGGCGGTGAATAGCGCATATATGGGTATTTTGGCGCTGCAACTCATAAAAGGCGTGAGAAAAATAGTCATTTTCTTGTCGCGCTCGCTTGCCAGAGTCCTTGTTGCCATAATTGCCGGAACAGTACAGCCAAAGCCGACAAGCATGGGAACAAAGCTGCGCCCCGAAAGCCCGATTTTACGAAGGGGCTTATCCATCATGAATGCGACCCTTGCCATATATCCGCTGTCCTCAAGCAGCGACAGAAAGAAAAACAACGTAAGTATTATGGGCACAAAGCTGAGCACCGCACCCACGCCTGCAAAGATGCCGTCAACAACAAGCGAATGTACCACGTGATTCAGCCCGTATGTTGATAATGCACTGTCAACGATTCCGCTCAGACCTGCGATGCCCGACTCGAGCAATCTGCTAAGAGGGGTTCCGATGACGTTGAAAGTGAGCCAGAAAACTGCCAGCATTATGAACAGAAAAGCCGGAATGGCCAGAATTTTATGTGTCAGCAGATTATCAAATCTGACGCTGCGCCGGTATTCGCGACTTTCCTTGGGTTTAACGACACATTTTTTGCACATATCCTCAATGAATTGATAGCGCATATCAGCCAAAATGGCTTCTCTGTCGGATTCTAACTCGTCCTCCATATCCTTGACGGCGTGCTCAATCATATCAGTTTCGTTTTCAGTCAGGCGCAGGGCTTTCAAAATGGGGGCGTCTCCTTCAACAAGCTTTGAGGCGGCAAAACGATCTGGTATGCCCTGTCTGGCTGCGTGGTCTTCAATGAGGTGCGTTACGGCATGGATGGCTCTATGTACTGCGCCGGTGCAGAAATCCACGCGCTCCGGCTTTCTGCGGTCTTGTGCCGTATCAATGGCTGATTGAACCAACTCGGCGATTCCCTGCTTTTTGATTGCCGTGATGGGAACGATTGGTATGCCAAGTATTTCCCGCATATACAAGATGTCTATACTGCCGTTGTTTGCCTGCACTTCGTCCATCATGTTAAGCGCAAGTACCATGGGTATCTGCAGTTCAATGAGTTGCAGTGTTAGATACAGATTCCGCTCAATATTGGTTGCATCAACGATGTTGATAATCCCGTCGGGTTTCTGCTTCAGCAGATAATCGCGCGTGACAATTTCCTCACTGGTGTATGGTGAAAGGGAGTAGATTCCGGGCAGATCAACAATGGAGATATCGCTGCGGTTTGTGAGGCTGCCGGTCTTTTGCTCAACAGTCACGCCGGGGAAATTCCCGACACGCTGGTTTGAGCCCGTAAGCTGGTTAAAAAGAGTGGTCTTGCCGCTATTTTGGTTTCCGGCGAGGGCGAATATCACGCTGGCACCTCTTCAATGGTGATTTTCGCCGCATCCTCCAAACGCAGGGTTAAAACATATCCCCGCAGCAGCAACTCAATCGGGTCGCCCATGGGCGCTATTTTCTTTACTGTTATCACAGTATGCGGCGTTATGCCCATCTCCAATAGCCGATGCCTAAGCACCTTTTCACCGCCGATGGTTAATACCCGGCCGCTTTTTCCAACTTTTAACTCTTTTAAAGTCATCTTGGCCTTTCTCTTTTTGGTTAGCAATGGCTAACTCTGATAAGGTTAGAACAAACTAACTGATTTGTCAATATGCTCGGAAAAAACAACTAAACGTGTGCTGTATAACATAAGTTTTGTGGTGCAGAAACTGTGCATAAATTAGCAGAGCGGAATTGAAGCCAGTAGTTATATAAAGCTAACTTGTAGCAAATGGGGTGATGACGCAAGGACGCTTGGCGTTGTTGAGCGGGGTTTGATATTACCTGAAGCTTTTACGATTGAAGGGCCACGGGTAAAATATTATGAAAGCCGCCAGGAAAATAGCGGTGATAATCAGAACAAACCAAATCTGACCGAATGAAACGGAGCCTTTTATCAGCGCGTGGATTTGCCCGACAAACATGAGTGCGCTCCATAGTATGGCGAAACGCACAGGGTTGGCATTGCGCCACGGGTTATTGAAGCTGCCGGATATGATTATGAAGCCTCCGGCTATGAAAGCGACCCCTGCAAGAATCAGCATGAAATTAAGAAAACCTCTGGCGTCAGTGCTCATGAACATCTGTTCGTTAAAACCAATAAATGATGGGAACTTGTCCGGCATCAGCCACATGACGAAACCCGCTGCTATTTGGATGGCACCGTATAAAATCATGGCTATTCTTAGGTTTCGCATGTTTTCCTCCACAAACCGGCGTAATTTTCACATACGCATAACGTGGTGTCAATAGTTTTTATCTGATGTTGTTGCGCTTCATCCATGCAAGGGCTTTTTTGGTATCAGATGCGATACGCGCCTTGTCGCAGTGCTTCAGGCGATATTTAAAACGCCAATAACGGAACTCCTTGAGTTGTTTCAGTGTCATGCTGCGACTGGCTGAATAGCCCATCTCTTTGCGGAACTGGCGCAGCAGGGTGCGCTGAGTGTTTTCATATATGCGGCGGTAAGCCTCATCGATAGTCTCGGTTTCATTGCATGTCTTAAGCCCCTGCTCTTCTTTTTGCACCTCCTCTTCTACCGTTTGCATCAGGGCTTCCTCAACAACAATCCCGTAGAAAAAGTTAAGATATTGTCCCAGACGCAGCTCACCCATCAACTCCTGGGTTTTTTCCATACTGAGTTGCAGCGGCGGTTTGTTGTGGAACAGAAAGTCCAGCTTTTCTTCTTCCGGCACCAGTTCTCCGGCGGCGGTGAGCAACCGTTCGGCTATTTGGGGCATATCCAATGCCTCTCCCGCTATGACGTAGTTATAGTTCTGCCCGTCATAGCTTTCCTCGCTGACGGGCCAGTTTTTTATGGCCTCAAGCAAGGCTAAAAACCAGTTCTGCCCTGTTTTGACGCTTGCCTTGAAGCGATTGACGACCTCATCAACTGCCGCTACCGGACTGGATGATGCTGAGTTTTGTGCCATACTTACTGACCGTGACAGTGCTTGTATTTTTTCCCGCTGCCGCAGGGACAAGGGTCATTGCGGCCGGGTTTCTGCCCCAAAGGTAAGGGTGTCTTTTTGTCATTCGGCTTGCCTACGATTTTGGTCATAGGGGATGACGGCTGGTTCGGTGCTGTCGCTGCCTGGTTTGGAACACCGGGTTTGGCGATTGAAACGCGGAAGATGACATGCGCCAGGTCGTTGCGGATGGCTTCACGTAACTCATCAAACATTACGCTGGATTGGCGTTTGTATGCCACCAGCGGGTCCTGCTGGGCCATAGCCTGCAAGCCGATGCCTTGGCGAATGTAATCAATGGCGGTAAGGTGCTCTACCCACAGTGTATCAATGACGCGCAGCATCACAAGCCGCTCAAGTGTGCGCATATTGGTTATGCCCACATCATCTTCTTTTTGAGAGTATATTTCCCATGCGGCTTGTATCAAAGTATCCTTTATATCGTCCGGGCGCATTTGGCGCAAAGTGTCAGGGGTAATATCGGCCGGAATGGGGAAGATGTTTTTAATCGCGCCTGTTAAGGCATCGAAATCGGGCTCTTCATCCCGTGGTACCCGAATGATTCTGTCAGTTTCAGCTTCAATAACGTCTGACACCATATCCAAGATGTTGGCGCGCAGGTCAGCACCCTCAAGGATTTTGCGCCGTTCACTGTAGATAATTTCCCTTTGCTTGTTGATGACGTCATCGTATTCCACCAGATGCTTGCGGATATCGAAGTTAAATCCCTCCACTTTGGTTTGGGCACTTTCAATACTGCGTGAGATGAGACGGTTTTCAATAGGGGTGTCCTCATCCATGCCGGCCCATTCCATGATGCCCTGTATGCGGTTTCCGCCGAAACGGCGCATTAAGTCGTCATCCAACGACACGAAGAAACGAGACGAGCCCGGGTCACCCTGGCGTCCGGCACGACCGCGTAGCTGGTTGTCAATGCGGCGCGACTCATGGCGTTCGCTGCCTAAAACGTGTAATCCCCCCTGCTCCACGACGTGATCGTGCCGCACCTGCCATGCCGCTGTGGCTTTTTCATCGCCGTCTTCAGGGCGCTTTCCGCCAAGAATAATGTCCACGCCGCGTCCTGCCATATTGGTGGCTACAGTGACTGCTCCGGGTTTACCGGCCTCGGAGATGATAAGGGCTTCCTGCTCGTGTTTTTTGGCATTAAGCACATTGTGCTTGATGCCGCGGCGCGTGAGCATGTTGCTTATAATTTCTGAGTTTTCGATAGCTACGGTGCCGATGAGTACCGGGCGGTCCTGTTTGTGAACCTCCTCTACCTCTTTTACCAGCGCTTTGAACTTGGAATCAGTGTTCTTATAAATGAAATCGCCGTGGTCTTCGCGCTCAAGCGACTTGTTGGTGGGTATAACGACCACCTCAAGCTTGTAAATCTTGGCAAACTCTTCAGCTTCCGTGACTGCCGTACCGGTCATACCGGAAAGTTTGGCATACATGCGGAAGTAATTCTGAATTGTAATTGTGGCGAACGTCTTGGTTTCCTGCTGAACCTTGACGTGCTCTTTGGCCTCGATAGCCTGATGCAGCCCCTCCGAGTAGCGCCTGCCTACCAGTACGCGTCCGGTGAATTCGTCAACGATGAGCACTTCACCATCTTTTACCATATATTGATGGTCTCGTTTGTAGAACTCCTTGGCGGTGAGCGCGTTGCGCAAATGGCGCATCAGGTCGGCATTTTGCGGGTCATACAGACTATCTGATTTCAGCAGTCCCTGACGTTTGATCAGTCCTTCAATATGAGCAAAACCGGCATCAGTTGGGACAACGCTGCGGTCCTTCTCATTACAGGTATAATCGGCACCTGCCTGTGAGGCGTCATCCTCGTATTCGCTGGCTTTGCCCTTAATCATCACGCCCTTGAGTTGCTGAACAAGTTGGGCGAAAATCTGATAGCGCTGACTGGACTCTACGTCAGGTGCGGAGATGATGAGGGGCGTGCGTGCCTCATCGATTAGCAGGTTGTCCACCTCATCTACGATAGTAAAATTAAGCTCACGCTGAACGGTTTGATTTAGGTCAACAGCCATGTTATCACGCAGGTAGTCAAAGCCAAACTCTGCCGACGTGCCGTATGTGATATCGGCTCTATAGGCCTCTTTGCGCGTAATCGGTTTGAAATGGCGCCATGGGTCATTCTCTTTTTCGCTGTCGTATGATGGCTCAAACAGTCGTGATGGCTGACGCTCTGCCTCCGATTGCATCGGGTAGATACTGGCAACACTGACGCCAAGTGCTTGGAAAACAGGGCCCATCCAATACGGGTCGCGTCTGGCAAGGTAGTCATTCACTGTTACGAGATGTGCACCGCGTCCGCTCAGGGAGTTCAGATAAAGCGGCAGAGTGGCGACCAGCGTTTTGCCTTCACCGGTGCGCATTTCCGAGATGCGGCCGTGGTGTAAAACAACGCCGCCAATGAGTTGCACGTCATAGTGGCGCTGACGTATGGTGCGGCGTGCGGCCTCACGCACCGTGGCAAAAGCCTCGGGCAGCAGCACGTCCAGAAAAGCATTTTCTGCTTTACGTAATGTTTTATCTAGGTCGGTTATCTTATCCTGTAGATGTTTGCACTGCAGCGATATTTCCGTTTTACGGTTCATATCGTCAAGCGTTCCAAGGCATGCTTGGGTTTCTGCTAACTCCTGTTTAACGGCTTCAATATCTTTTCGTTGCCCTGCAGTTGCCTCAGCTAGGCGTTCCTTGAAACTGGCGGTTTTATCCTTCAGTTCCGTATCGCTTAATTTCTGAAACTCGGGCTCAATAACATTTATTTGCTTGATGATGGGTGCTATCTTTTTAAGTTCGCGTTCGTTGGAGTCGCCGCTTAACCAATTAAACATATGTTTTGCCTCGATTATCTACCGCTGTGGCGGTTATGCTTTCGACTACTGTTATTTTCTCTCAAGAGTTTCAATTCAAAATTTCTTGCACCAGATAGGATCTGAATGTGTACTATTCTGACTTGATGTTCTGATTGCTGTTATCCCGATATTATACCATGTACACACATAATTAATTAGTGTATTTCAACTTAGCAGATAATTGTAGGATAATCAGGCACAAAACAAGAGCTATCCAAGAAATTAAAGATGATTTACCCTAACTTGCTTTATTGCTGCCAAATGGCACTGATTGGCGCCGTAAATAATCTGTCTCCGAGAGAGAACGCTTCCGTTCCAGTATAAAGCACTATCCCACAGTGGAAGCGCGTGCCAAGTTTGTCTCTGAGCAATTTAATACCGGTGAAATCTTCCTGCGAAAACGAACTTGATGATTTTATCTCAATTGCTATAACACTTCCGTCAGCCAACTCAAGCACGAGGTCGACCTCTTTTTTGTCGGTATCCCTGTAATGAAACAACGAATAGTCGTACTCAGACCATACTTTTTGTTTTTCAATTTCTGCGATAACAAATGTTTCAAGAAGTGGGCCAAAATCGTTTCCATTTTCTATATTGGCAATAAAATTTGCGCTTATTCCATGTAGCGCGCATACAAGTCCTGTATCAGACATAATAATTTTAGGCTTGCTGATTGCTCTCCTAAAGTAGTTTTTCCCCCAAGCAGGTATGGAATGAATTAGGCATAAGTCTTCAAGTAAGCGAATATAACCATTTAGACTACTCTCAGGTATCCCCACTAATTGGGACAAGTTAGCCCTTACATATATTTTTGATGTGTTTCCGGCAAGCATAGCATGTATTGTTTTGAGCCGGTCAAGATGCGCCAGCCCTGAAAGTTCGTCTGCGTCATGGTCAAGAACACGTGAAATATAATTCTTAAAATATGCTCTGCGTCGCTTCTCTGTGCGAGTATAGGCATCCGGATATCCGCCGTTTTCAACTAGCCTCGCGTAGTCAGCCCGTGACATTGGCATTGCTGTTCTCAAATTTTCCAATGTATCACTGCGCATAAGCATTGCCACAAAATCCTCTTTTATCCCTTTGATTTCTCCGGTGCTGAATGGCTGCAAAACTATTGTTTCCGCCCGACCGGCAAGAGATTCGTTGGCGCCTTTTAGATGAAGGATATTTGCAGAGCCGGTAATTAAAAATCTTCCGGGCTTTCTTTTGTTGTCAACAGATAGTTTCATGGCATTTAGCAGTTCGGGGCATTTTTGAATCTCATCAATAACCAAAAGCCTGTCATGGAACTGCGAGACGAACTCATATGGATTCTCTTCCGCTGCTGTTAGTGCTGTATCAGAATCCATCGTAACGCTTTCGCTGTCCATATCGCGAGCTATCATTGATGCAAGTGTTGATTTACCGACTTGTCTGGCACCTTGTATCACCGTAACCGGCGTATCATTAAGCGTTTCTCTGACAAGTGTCTCAACATTTCTTCTAATTAAATCCATGTTATTCAAGCCTCCAATAAGTATGAATATACCATAATTCAGCAGAAAAGTCGCTGTTTTCACGGGCTTAAGTCGCTGTTTTCACGGGCTTAAGTCGCTGTTTTCACGGCATTTATCAATATTGTCCCGAGTGAATGCTCATCGCATTTTGCAGAGAGATGGTGTATCAGCGTTAAGCCTATGCTGCTATCAAGGCAACTTTTGCGATTATCGCCATGATGTTCTTTGATGAGTTTGTTTTTCTTGTCATCGACATCAAACGAACGCCAAATACGAGGTGGCGAGAAAGTATGATATAATGCAAGGATATGCTGTAGAGTTATCTTGAAAAATGCCGAAAAGCGCCATGTCCAGCATAAATGTGCGGTTCAAAATGTGGTTTGGTAAAGGTGTAGCATGTTCACAAAAAAAACAGTCAAACAGATAGTATTAACTGCTTTAGCGGTGACAATAATGGTCGTCATGGGGGCATGCAATGTAGCATGTCCCAAAGATGAACCTGAGCCTACGGATGCATTCCCGCCGGAGGGCTATGAAGTCGGCAAAAGCTACCTCGTAGATGCTGCGGCATGGCATGAAAGCGAAGACCATGCATCCATGATGGCGGATCTGTTGTACGATAAAGCTTATGTAAGTGTTATGGATGACCATATTGACGTTACCATGTATTTTATACATGGCGCCATCTTTAACATTCCGGTAAGCCCTGATGAGATAAAAGACATCAAATATTTGGGTGGTGACGAGTATGCAGATGTGGAAAGGTCTTATGACAAGGCTGCTGACGTTCTAAGCGTAAAATTCTCGCTGGATGATTTGAGCGAGTATACCACGTTAAAAATGGAATTTAGCGGCGAGAAAACGCTGAGACTAAAATTGGATGTATCATCAAATGTTGAGGCCTCGTCAGAGCCGGATTTTCCTTTTGTTGAGCGTGAGTATTTGGTTCCGGTTGTGGCGTGGCATGCGACAAATGATGTGCCATCCATGATGGCGCCGCTTGTTTACGAATATGCTTATGTTAAAGTCTTCTCTGAGTCAATTACTCTTTGTGTTTACTTTATCACAGGGCAGATACAGCCGCCGATGCCTCCCGGGGCTGCTCTTATAACCATAGATGTAACAGCGATAACGGCTTTTAAATACAAAGACATAGACGATGATGCCTTTACCGATGTGCTATTGAGATATGATGTGACGGCGGGTGTAAAGCGTGCACAATTGATGCTCTCGACAACCGACTTATCAAGCCTTGGTATGATAGAGTCACAGGTAACATACCTGAATGGCACGAACCCAAGTACGGCTTCATTGAGGTTAGTTTTGGATATTGATCTTGCAGAGGTTACGACAAGCGAACCAGTCTTTTAAAACGCATTATGAAAAAAAGAGTCTGCATAACATTTCTGTACTTTGCGATTGCGACGGCGTTTATGGCGCCGTCGCTTCCGTGTTTTATTGCGCAAACGGCTTATGCAGCGGATGACGATGCCGGCAGGGCAATCATAGTACTGTCGGCACCATTTTCAACTGATGGAATGGCGACGGAAATCACAAGAAATTATGGAAGCATGATACAGGTTCCGGAAGCTACGGCAAAGGTTGGAAATACCGACGTTCCGGTCAGCACGAGCGTCAGCTACCTGGGTGCCGCAGGTTGGGTTAATTACGACTTGCCTGCAAGCAGACAGATGGTGATTGGCGACGTTCCGGCACCCGACAGAAATCGTGTCGCCATGTACAAAGTGCTCTATTCTGCCGGTGAAGGCGCGCAGAGAGCAGATCTCACTTACACCATATGGACCGGTCTTGAGATGTTTTTGACAACATCGGATGAGCTAACCGCGTTTGTCGGTGACACACTGGTCTTGCCAGAATGCCGCCCGGTGTACCGCTTCAGGGACGTCGGCGGCACAACGCAGTATATTGATATTTCGGCAACGCGCAAAATCAGCTTTTATCCCGCCGGCAGTTCAGTGGCTGAGACTGTAACCACGAGCGAAAACGCCATAACCTTTGATAAAGCCGGCGTGTATGAGCTTACTTTTGCATCACCGCAAACAATAGCATCAGATGGCATAACATATGTTTCCGGAAGTGTTGAGCGGGTAGCGCGCATAAGCGTATATGCAAAACGCTCTAACCCGATTGGCGATGCGGATGGAATGTATCGCTGCGCTTATACAATAGGCGGGCAAAGCGCGACAGGTTTGGCCATGGCGCAGGCGTCTTGCGCAAGTACCGTGGATATTGAAAAACGCAATGGCAGTTACTTTCTGTATTTTACTCTGACCGCGGCTCAGTACATGGAAGACTTGTTTATGGAACAAAGCGGGTGCGCAGTTGCCGCATTGGTGCTTACGGAGAACTATGTCGGCGTAAATTTGCACGCGACTACAGTTTTTGTTCTGGATGGTTATCAGCTAAAAGATGAGCTCTTCATGCGGGTTAAAATTATCCCGATGAGTACGGTTGTAAGTTTTAGCGTTAAAGTTGATTTGGAGAACGCCTATTTCACAGGCGCATCAAACGTTTCGGCTCAGCCGGCTTTGCCGTTTATTCAAGCGGATGAGCCAGTGGGTGGTGCCGTGCAGTCCGTGGGTGCCCGGATAACGATTCCGCCTGCTGCGGTTTCCTTTGATGGAGTTTATGCATTAAGCTACAGCGTAAGCTATGCCGGCACCGGTGCAAAGCGTGAGGGTATAAGTGTGGCAGACGGGCAGTTTACGGCACAAAAAGCAGGTGCTTATACTGTAAAATACTTTGCGCTGATTGTAGAGGATGGCACGCCTTATGTGGCTACTTTGGAGCAAAGCTTAACCATTAAGGCGGCAGATAATTGGAAAACGCTCGCAATTATTGTGGTTGGTCTTGCTGTTGCAGGTGCCGCTGCTGCTGCAGTTATAATATTGCGTAAACGGGGTAAAAAGTGAAAACTGCAGGTGGAATGAAAGCGGCAATACGCGGATTGAAGGGTGCTTTGATAAGTGCCTTTGCCGTTTGTGTTTTGTTTCTTACGCCGCTTGCGCCCTTCACAGGATGCACCAGAATTGTTCCTCCGCCGGTGGGCAGTTGTGTTGTTGCGCTTGATCCTGTAAGCTTGGAAATTTTGCATCGTTTGGGGATAGAGGTGGCTGGAGTACCACGTGTTGACTTTGATAAAGTGGATGCCAAATACGGAGATAGAGACAGATACATTGATGCCGGAACGGCTATGGAGCCGGACTATGTGGCAATCGCCCTTTTGAACCCGAGTGAGGTGATTATAAGCGATGCGACAGAAAAAGCATTCGGCAATATAAAATCGTCATTTGAGGCACTGAGCATACCGGTTAAATTTTTTGATTATAACGGTGTGCCGGAACTGAAGAGCAGCATTGTCAAAATAGGCGAGTATTTTAACCAAAAGACCAAAGCGATGGAAATAGTCTCTGAGTTGGAGCAGAAAGAGAGAGGAATTTTAGAAAAGGTAGCCTCACTTGAGTACAAGCCGCGGGTTATGGTGTTATTCGGGGCGCCGTTTGGTACGCCCACACAAAGCATTTCCATAGCCGGAAGCGGGTTTTATGCCGGCAGTATAATAAGCTATTGCGGTGCCATCAATGTCATCGATGAACTTCAAGGTAAACAAGCCTTACTGAAGCCGGATAACTGGGCTCCTATACTCAACTTAAATCCGGATTATATTTTTTGTACGGCACATGGCAATACGGCTGAGGTTTGGAGCATGTACGATTCCTGCTGGTATACGACACCTTGGAACTTAATAAGTGCTGTCCAGAATGGCAACGTTTACTACTTGCCTGAAAGCGTAGTCGGCATAGTGGCGGAATTTGATTATGTTTCTGCCATGCAGTATGTTTTAGATATTTTTGATGGCAAGGTTAATCCTTATGCTGGCGGATACAAGAATGGATAAAAAAAAAGCAGCAACAACCGCAATAGTCTATACGGCGTGTATAGTTATAACGCTTATCTTGCTTGTCGTTTCCATAGCGGCCGGATCCAAAGATGTTTCCTTCTTCCAGATTGTTAAGGGTCTGTTTACAGGCGATGACCTGACGGTCAATACGCTAATTCGCGTCAACATGCCGCGTACACTGGTCGCATTTTTCTGCGGTGCCGCACTTGCCGTGTCAGGCGTTTTATTTCAGTCGGTTACGCGCAATAAGCTTGCCGATCCGGCTATTATCGGTGTTTCTTCTGCGGGTTTTATGGGAGGGCTTATAGCCACAGTTTACCTGCCGGCATCTATTGTTTTGTCACCCCTGCTTGCTGTGATTTTCGGCATGTCAGTATTTGCGCTGGTGTTTTGGCTTTCTTATGCCCGTGAGGAGAGCTCAAGCAGGATTTTGGCTCTCGGTGCGGCAGTAAATGCCGTGTTGATGGTAGTCATTTTAACAATAGCCGTGATGCAGAATTTTGCCGCGACCAATGTAATTCTATCACTTGTGGGAAGCCTTGCCGTACCCAAGCAGGATGTGGTGATTGCGACGGTGGCTTTGAGTATAGCCGGTGTGTTTGCTGCTGTTTTACTGGCTGGTAAATGCAACGTGCTGACACTTGGGGATAAGATATCCTCAAGCCTTGGAATAAATGTCCTGCAAACCAAAATTATACTGATTGTGGTGGCTGTGTTCCTTGCGGCAACTGCTGCGACAAATGTAGGAATTACGGCATTTTTAGGACTGCTCGCGCCCCTGATCGCAAGAAAAGTCTTAGGCGGTAACCACTATAACCTGATACCGCTCTCAGCGGTCTTGGGCGGATTAATACTTCTATCAGCGGATTGTTTTGGTCGTGCCCTGGGTACTCCTGTGACAATACCTGTTGGAATTATCGCAACGGTAGTCGGTGGGATTGTATTTATAATGCTGCTTAGGAGATCTTACTATTATGCGGATTGAGAAAGTAGCGTTTGGCTATGATAAAAAGAAGCTGATACTGCGGGACCTTGACTACACTTTCAAGCGCGGCAGGATTACGGCTATACTGGGTCCAAACGGCTGTGGCAAAAGTACACTTCTGGGCTTATGCAGCAGGCTGTTTAATCCCGCCTGCGGCACGATATGTTTGGACGGAAAAAACATCGCGCAGTATAAGGCCAGGGATTTTGCAAAATATGTGGCGAGCGTATATCAGATTAGCGAAATGTCTCCCGATCTATCCGTGCTGGGGCTTGTAACTTTTGGTAGAACACCGCACAGAAAGCCGTTCCACCATTTGAGCGAGGCTGACGATGCCGCCATAAAGTATTCCATAGAAAAGGCTTGTCTCAAGGGTTTTGAAAACCGCCGTATTTGTGAGCTTTCCGGTGGGGAGCGCCAGAGGGCCTGTCTTGCACTGGCATTGGCGCAGGAGCCCAGAGTATTACTCCTTGATGAGCCAACAACATTTTTGGATGTGTATTTTCAGATTGAAATTATGGAAATTGTAACGGGCGTAAACCATGAAAAAGGTGTTACCATTGTTATGGCCTTGCATGACCTGAATCAGGCAATCAAGTATGCAGATGACATAATCGTTATGAAAGATGGTCAAATTGCCGCCGCGGGGGATGCCAAAACAACGCTCACGCCAGAGCTCATCAAGGCGGTATTTGATGTAAACGCCGAGGTTATAAAAGCCGAAAACGGAGATAGCTTTTATGCTGTTTACCGCTAAAAGAGGGCTCAGCATATGAAAAATTGCCTCTTTGCCCACGAAAACTTATGCCTGCATAACAACTTCCTGCTTTGGATGGTTCGCCTTTGATGATGGGCTCTTATTATATTTGGACGATTGGTTGTCAGATGAATCGTGCCGAGTCGGAGCGTTTGTCGGTTCGATTTCGTTCACATGGGTATATGGAGGCACCAAACGCCGAGGCGGCTGATGTGGTTGTAGTCAACAGTTGTGTGGTGCGCAAGCACGCCGAGGATAAGGTGGTTAATAAACTGCACAATCTCAAGGCGCTAAAAAAGCGTCTCTCAGACATGCGCATTGTGCTTACGGGCTGTTTTGTGGGGCAAACACCGGCTGAATTGCAGGCACTTTTCCCATATGTGGATGATTTTTTAAGACCGGGGGAGTTCCCCGACTGGCTACCTGAGACGGATTGTGCCCCTGTCGCACCCGTGCATCCCGCAGTCAGCGCTTATGTTCCTATAATTCAGGGCTGCAATAACTTCTGTGCTTATTGTATTGTGCCTTACCGCCGCGGAAGGGAAAAGAGCAGACTTCCGGAGGATATTATCTGCGAGGTACGCCGTTTGGTGCCGCATGGCATCAAAGAGGTAATACTGGTGGGACAGAACGTGGACTCCTATGGACACGATCTGCCGGATAGCCCAAATCTGGCACAACTGCTGACGGAGTTGAATGGTATTGAAGGATTGTCGCGGCTGCGTTTTCTTACCAATCACCCCAAGGATATGACACAGACATTAATTGATGCCGTGGCATGTTTGGATAAGGTATGCCGCCAGATCAACCTGCCGGTACAATCAGGGGATGATGATATATTACAGGCTATGAATAGGGGTTATAGTGTTGCTGATTACCGCGACTTAATGCTGCGGTTGCGTCGCGTTATGCCGGATATGGCTATTACTACGGATGTTATTGTTGGGTTCCCAGGAGAGGATGATACACATTTTCAAAATACATATGACCTGCTTGCCGAGCTAAGATTTGATGCTGTGCATGTAGCCGCCTATTCCCCGCGTCCGGGCACGCTGGCAGCCAGCAGGCTTGTTGATGACGTGCCACAGGATACGAAAAAAGCGCGTTTAGCTGCCGTGGAGGCACTTCAGGAGCGGATTGCGTCTGAGATAAACGCTGCTTACTTGGGGCAAACGCTTGAGGTATTGGTGGATGGCACAAGCAAAGGTCGTTGGCAGGGGCGCACGCGCAGCGACAAGATGGTTTTTTTCAGTAGCGCAGAAAACCTGCATGGGAAAGCAGTATTGGTGCAGATTGGAAAAACCAGCCCTTGGTCATTGCAGGGGAAGCTTTTTCAGAGCTAGCGAAAAACGTAGAAAATGCCTATCAAAAGACCTCATTTCAATGAGCACCAGACAATGGCAGTCATTTGCTGCCATGAGAGCCGGTTGTAAACGCAATTTTGGCTAATTTTGTTTACTCGTCGTACATCGCTCCCACGGACAATCCTGTATGAACGCGATGTATGGCCTCACCCAATAACGGGGCCAGTGGCAACACCGTAATTTTATCAAGGTTCTTATTGTCCGCCAGCGGAATAGTGTTGGTGACAATAATCTCTTTTACCGGAGATGCTGCTATGCGCTCAATGGCCGGACCGGAAAGCACCGGATGCGTCGCGCAAGAGTATACTTCCTGCGCTCCTTCATTGAGCAGGGCATCCACTGCATTTACCAGTGAGCCGGCTGTGTCAATTTCATCATCGAAAGTGATGGCGACTTTGCCTTTTACGTCGCCGATGATATTCAGTGTTTCTGTTTGGTCGTTGTTGCCCAAGCGGCGTTTTTCAACAATCGCCAGAGGTGCTTTAAGCCGCGCAGCCATATCACGCGATTTCTTGGAAATACCGATATCTGTGGCAACCACAACCATATTGTCTATCTGTTTTTTCCTTATGTAGTCGGCGATGAGCTTTTGTGCTGATAGTTCGTCAACCGGAATGTTAAAGAAGCCTTGAATTTGCCCGGCGTGCAAATCTACCATCATGGCACGCGAGGCGCCAGCGGTTGTGATAAGGTCTGCCACAAGACGGGCAGTGATAGGTACGCGCGGCTGGTCTTTTTTATCGGTGCGGCCGTAGCCATAATATGGGATAACGGCTGTGACGCGACCGGCGGATGCTCTCCAAAAAGCATCCAGCATGATGAGTAACTCAACAAGGTTTGTGTTGACCGGAGAGCATATCGGCTGGATGACGAACACGTCGCGCGCGCGCACGTTTTCCAAAATCCTGACAAAGATATTTTCGTTGGAAAACTGTGAGACCTCACATTTGCCCAGAGGCATGCCCAAATAATCACAGATACTTTGCGCCAGCGCAGGATGCGCTCTGCCGGCAAAAACTTTCAGCTCTTCCATGGTATCTCTCCTTTTTACTCTACTGCTTATGCACTTATTCCAGGAACGGGAAATCTTTGGCAAATGCCTTGTACTTCGTCAAAGACCTCCTTCTCTATGGCAGGGTTATCAATATTGCCAATAATCTTAATGATAAAGCGGGCGATGCTTTCGATTTCTTGCGTACCGAATCCGCGGCTGGTGGCAGCCGATGCTCCCAGCCTCATTCCGGCTGTGACGCGCGGGGAATAGGCTGTGCTGAAAGGCACTGTGTTGCGGTTGACCACAATACCGGCACGCCCAAGCGATTCCTCGGCTTGTTTCCCATTGACGCCTGTGTCGGATAAGTCAACCAGCACCAGGTGGTTATCGGTTCCGCCGCTCACAAGGCGCAATCCGGCTTTCTTGAGCTCGTATGCCAGTGTGGCTGCATTTTGCAGTGTGCGCTTCTGGTAATCCACAAAATCAGCTTGCATCGCCTCACGGAATGCTACTGCCTTGCCTGCGATGACGTGCATCAGGGGGCCTCCCTGCATGCGCGGGAAGACGGAGGAGTCCAGTTTCTTTGCGTAGTCTTGTTTGCACAGGGCGAATCCGCCGCGTGGTCCGCGCAATGTCTTGTGTGTGGTGGATGTGACAATGTCGGCATAAGGTACCGGTGACGGATGCAGTCCCGCTGCTACAATGCCGGCTATATGAGCCATATCCACCAAGACCTTGGCTCCTACCATATCGGCGATTTGACGCAGGCGTTCAAAATCAATAATTCGCGGATAAGCTGATGCTCCGGCAACAATCAGTTTTGGCTGATGTTCCTTTGCCAGTTTCTCTATATCGTCGTAGTCAATGCGCTCTGTTTCTCGGTTGATGCCGTAGCTGATGAAATTATAGGCTTTGCCCGAAAAGTTGACCGGTGAGCCATGCGTTAGATGCCCGCCGTGGGACAACTCCATGCCCAGAACTGTGTCGCCATACTCAATGAGGGTGAAATATGCCGCCATATTGGCTTGTGCCCCGGCATGCGGCTGGACATTGGCGTATTCGGCACCGAAGAGTTTCTGTGCGCGCTCAATGGCAATAGTTTCAACGGTATCCATGTTGCCGCAACCGCCGTAATAACGCTTGGCGGGGTATCCCTCGGCATATTTATTGGTCAAAAAAGAGCCTTGGGCTTCAAGCACGGCACCGGAAGTGTAGTTTTCCGAGGCGATTAGGTTGATGGTTTCCTTCTGACGCTTGCCTTCCAAGGCTATGGCAGAACTTATTTCAGGATCTTCATTTGCAAGAGAGTTCATAAAATTCTCCTTAGGGGACAAAATATTAATTGTTTTGGCAGCACGGGCTATATTTTAATCCTAGAGGCCCCTTTTAGGCAACTTGCATACAAGCATATTTGTGCACGTTTTAACACAGGGATTAGACTTGTGAAAAGAAAAATATGATAAAAAATCAGGCTGGTGGCTGCTCGTCTGTATCAATGGTTTTATCGTCTGGAGATGTCGCAGTTGTTTCTGTTTCAACTTGTTTTCGCACAAGGCTTCCGGGTAACCCGCGCAGGCATGGAAAAATGTTGTTGCGCATATGTATGACCGCGAAAAGCCCCCAAGCCAAAGCCATCCCGATGAGAGCACTCACGGCCCATAGCAATGTAACGTCCGGCAGATCCCAAGGATAAGTGCCTGTTACCAGCAAGTCTCTAAGGAGCCAATATGAGCCGAAGCGCATGATTAAGGCTGATACACATGCTGCGATGCCGAACTGGATGGTAAAACGCTTGCCAAAACCGAGGTAAACGAGAGAGAAGAGGAACAGCAAGGCGCATACCGGAACGGATACCAACAGATGCAGCGGTGATATGATGCAGAAAGACAGCAAATGAACCAGCAGGAAAGAACAAGACGTCAGTTTTAATACGTGTTTGCTTACGCCGGAGCTAAGTGTTTGTGCCTTGTTTAACCAGCCGGTTAGCATGAGCGCCACCCCAATGGCGACGGCTCCCAGCGTTGGCAGATAGTAAAACATGTAAGTGATGCGCTCGGTGAGCAAGAACATGGGAATCCACATCACCCATGTTCCGATAATCCAGCATACGACGAAGATGGCGGCGCGGTTTTGCTTAAATGATTTCCATATGACGTAAGGTATTGTCAGCAGTCCGCCGAGCCACATTGATGGACTGATTATGCCTGAATAGCTGGGTCTCCACCAGTATGCCAATATAAAAGTATCATATTTTTCCGGCTGAAACAGTGCACCATAGAGGCGTAGCGATCCCGTAGGCGACAAGATCCACTCCCATGGCCTAGCCGGGAAAGCACCTCCATAGGCGAATTTTATGCTGTTGGTGCGGTCGAGGGCGTTTCTAATGGTGCCAAGAACTCCCTGGTCCCATTGCCCCCATACCACAAATGGAATCCATTCCCCGCGGATAATCATGTCGAATATGCCGTAAAACAGGAAAAATGTGATAGGTGCTAGCGTCATGGATGATATGAATATGATAGGGTTGGAAAAAATATGCCATAACTTCGCAAGTGGTTTTGTACTGCTTGATTTGGATGCCTGATGTGGTGCTTCTGCTGGAGCAGAGGCATCGCATGATGCGCATATGGACACCACGTCTTCAGCAACTTGAGTGCTATCGGCAATCGCATCTACTGCGATGCTACCATCTACTACCTGTTCACTCTCAAAAACCAACTGCTCTTGGGGATTGATGAGATTGACCTCTGATGCAGCCTCAGGGGGCGTTTCTGCCTGCGGGGTCATATTTGACATGTAGGTAATGAACCAGTGCAGTCCGATGGGTATGGCACTCAGTGCTCCGCTGAACTTGCACAGCCCTGCCAAACCGATGGAAATGGCGCATAGCCACCACCATCGAGGTCCTTTTAAATAGCACCAAAAAGCGAATATGGTAAACACGACAAGGTATATATCCAGCATAGCCATGCCGCTGTGGATAAACATGAGATTATCCAGCCCAAGCAGCATGACGGCTATGAAGGCGGTTTTATGCGACGTGCCCAGCTTGCGGCAGATATCGTAAAAAACTGCCAGTGCCACGGTGCTGAGCATTATTTCCGGCAGTCGCCATCCCCATTGGTTATCACCGAACAACTCAATGCCCCCTGCGATGAGGAGTTTAGCCAGTGGCGGATGTTCCGTGCGGTCTGAGCCCTCTCCGGTAAGTATGCGGCGGGCGTCCGTTACGTAGTGATGCTCATCAAAAAGCGGAGTGTCCGGTCTGGTGATGGTGCAAAGATGCAGCCCCAGTATTACCAAAAGCAGTACAAGTAGCGGGAAAAACTGCCAGTGTACTAGCTTTTTGAGGCGCTCTTTCACTTTTTGTTCCATGTCCATAAGCTGTTGGCCACAAAATTCCAAACCATAGCCACGGCAATGCCAATCAGATTTAATATAATATACGGTCCATTGGACTTGTCGGTCAATACGACGGTTGTAACCCAGTTCAACAGTCCTGCAGGTATGCTGAAGAAATTATAACGCAGGCAATTTTTTATGAATGCACCGGCTCCGCTTTGTCTGCGGTCTCTGAAAGTGAAGTAGTTGTTAAGCAGAAAATTGGTGAAAACGGACATCTCTATGGCTATCAGCAGTGCAATGCGGATGTCCCATCCGAGCGTGTTTTGGTCATGCAGCAGCCATAACAAACCAAGATTAACAACTGTTCCCGATGCACCGACCAGTAGAAATTTCAGGAAGCGCGTTATCTCACCGCTACGGCGCATCAGGCTGAATAGATGCCTTAGATACTCACCTTCCTGACTGACATTCAGCTTGCTTTCACCTTTTTGGCGCAGGCAGAACATGAAGGGCACTTCGCTAACCTTGTCTGCTTTTCCTACAACCAGCATTTCCAACAGTATCTTGTATCCGATGGGGGATAGCTTAACTCCGCCAATAACACTGCGCCTGAAAGCGAAAAAGCCGGACATGGGGTCCTTAACATGGCGGCTGTGCGGCAAAAGGATGTGTGATAGCATGATGGCTCCGCCAGAGATAATTTTACGTATGGTACTCCATCCGGATGTGCCGCCGCCCTTGACATAACGACTGGCAACGGCGATGTCCGCTCCGTCTTGTATGGCTTGTATCAGCGAGGGTATTATTTCTGGGGGGTGCTGCATATCGGCATCCATAACCAATATCGTGTCGCTGTCAACCCAGCTAAAGCCGTCTGTTACGGCTGTTGCCAATCCGCGTTTGTCTTTGCGAACAATTACCCGCGTTGGGTAATGGTTTGATAATGAGTTGATAAGCTCAGCTGTGCCGTCGTGGCTGTTATCGTCTACGAACAGCACTTCGTAGTCAATATCCGGCAGGGCTGCGGCAATGCGTTCCAGTAACGGGGCGATGTTATCGCGTTCGTTATAAGTCGGTATGAGAATGGAAAATGCTTTAGGCATATGGTTATTCTATCATAACCTTGGTACTATCTGTGATTTTTGTGCCTATGTGGCATATCTTATGCCTTGGTTTTTATGCGTCTGAATACAAAGGGCATGCAAAAAATTTCAATAATTAATATTACAGCGCAAACAAAAACCCATTTATTGGCTGTAATAACCATATTCCCAAAGCGGTTGGTAAACAAGAAAATGGCGGCACTAAGTATACAGAGGATAGCGGATACCATTAGCCATATGTAGCTAATGCCTCGGTTCTTTTGGAAAAACGTATAGATTATTGCAAGCACGACAAGTAGTGCACCTATTGAGCAGAGAACCAAGTTGAGCAAATTCCAAGTGGTTATTTGTGTCCACTTGGCGTATAGAGTATGGTCGTTGGAACTATTCATTATTGACGAAGGAATTACCTCGTTAACGCATGTGGGCTCAAGAAACCATCCGTTGAAAGTGTAGCCTGCACGGCTAATGTCAGGTAGCCTGCCATAGGTATCACCAAAAACAACAGATAAAGTGTCTTGGGCCGGGCCAATAAAGTCGGCATTTGAAGTGTTCATGTCGAACGCGATAGTGGCTACTATTTGTTCCCACTGAGCTACGTAAGTAGCATTGTCTGTTATTGTTGATGATGGTGTAGGTGCCCATCCGACAAATTTCCACCCGGGTTGTCCTGCGGTATCCGGTGGAGGTGTGGTAGGGTTGTTAAGGTAAAGATTGTACGCTGTGTGTGGCGTGAAAATACCATAAGTTCCAGGTTGGTAGGTAACAGTGAAATTCCCGTCCTCGAGCCATTGAGCGTAAAGAGTGAAAGCCCTATCAAATACTACACTAAATGATTCGAATCCCGTGAATGTAGTGCCATGACCGTCTCTGGAGGTATTCCATCCCACAAAAATATAACCTTGTCTGGAAGGGTTGATAGGCATCGTTTCGCCGATTACCGAATAAGGGGCTATGTTTTTTGTGGTGATGATATTATTGTCGTTATCATAATGGTTTTGCATGAAACGTATGTCTAGGAGTAACGGGGCGCCTCTGAAAGAATAGCTGATGTCGTAATTGTTATAACCCTGAGTGAAGGGCACTGTCCAAACTACCCCATTTCCGTTATTGCCGATTTTCGCGTTATATAACGCATCGTCATATGCCTGTCTGTCATATGCCGTGGAAGCCTTATTGTTGGCGAACATAACACCTGCCGCAACGCTGAGGTTGAAGTAGCCTTGAGCGTCAGTGTATATCCCGCCTCCATCGTAATAGGCAATGTTCCTAGAAATCTCCCCTCCAGTTATTGAAAATATTGGGGCGTCGAAATATCCGAATGTGCCCACGCCTCCGCCGTATTCGGCCGTATTTTCAGAAATTTTGCCGCCTGTCATAGTGAAAACACCGATAGTTTCTTTATATGCGATATCCCAAAGCGACCAGCTAAGTTGTATTCTGTCTGATGAGTTGGCTACGCCGCCTTTCCTTGACCAGCCCCCAATAACTATACCAGTTGTAATGTTAGTCCGACCGGTACTTTCACTACAGGCGCCGGAGGCCTGTAACCAAGCGAACTATGTGGTCTGATTTGATTATACTCTCTCCTCCATTCTTCTATCAATATTTTAGCTTCCTCAAGCGTTGTGAATAATTCTCTGTTTAACAGTTCATCTCTCATCTTGCCGTTGAACGACTCTATGTAACCGTTTTCCCATGGGCTACCGG
>Ga0082212_10002918_pt1 | contig 24522 bp, 21 predicted proteins | sample TergutNt197P3_FD_71548 | JGI IMG/M metagenome (GOLD analysis project Ga0082212, IMG submission 71548) | Neocapritermes taracua P3 segment gut microbial communities from Petit-Saut dam, French Guiana - Nt197 P3 | ecosystem: Host-associated > Arthropoda: Insects > Digestive system > Gut ... | reverse complement strand
TTTATGCCAATGGGAACAAGAACAAATATTTTTAGATTCTTGCAAGGATTTGTTTGCTTGTTTTCCCCTCGCGGGTTCGAGCCCTTCTTTCTGTAACAAAAAAAATGCAGATACGTTACCATATCTGCTAGATTTTAATGGTGGAGATGAAGGGGCTCGAACCCTCGACCTCAGCATTGCGAACGCTGCGCTCTCCCAGCTGAGCTACATCCCCATTTTGCTTCGCTTTCGCGGAAGTGTATTTTCTCACATAGCCCTTATTTGTCAAATTCCCCCAAGGCGCTTAAATATTAAGAGCAAGACGACTTGCTGCGTCTTCGGAAATGGAATTTGCCACTTCTGAAGCGGGAGAAAATCCTTGCTCGAGAAGTTCTTGGCACCCCTTTTCAAGGGCGCTCGAAAAACGCTCACGCAAGGTAGCAAATCGCTCTCGTGCAAGCTTTTCGGCAATTCCCATATTTTGGGCACTCGACAAGATGTCTTTTGTTCGTATGTCATCAATTCGCCGACTGGCACAAAGCGAAACCCCCATCTCTCTTGCGAGTTTTGGATATATGGTGGTGCAGGTGATGTCGTAGAGGGGCGAAAGTTCACATCCTGACCAGTGAAAATCCCAAAGAAACGAATGATTTTTGAGATGATTGTCGCAGTTGCCGATAAGGAAATCGAACAAGAGCCTGTCAAAAAACATCATCTTGTCGCCAAAAGGATTTTTTACCGAATGGTTTATTAAGCGGCTGGCTAGTGCTGGGTAATTTCCTTCCGTTGGTTCGTATTTCAGGTATTGCGCAAGCCCTGCAGCTTGGCAAAAATCTTCTTGATGAAGGCGTTTTGGGATTTTGCAGCCATTGATTTCAGGTGCATCGTCTGTGATGATGCGGTCGAATCGCTCAACGGCAAGAAGCGGGTCGGGGCTGTTGGTGGGAATAAGAAAACACCGCGCTACGTTGAAGCCGCAATTTCGTGCCGCAATAAGGCACAGTGCCTCGTTGATAGTTTGGTGAGGAAATGAACCGTCTGCAGCTTTGAGAATGTGAGTTGACGGAGCCGAGCCCAAGGGAATGAACCAGCCGTTCAAAGGGTTGTTTCCTTTGTGGTAGAGACCGAGCTTTATCTGCGCTCCTGCAAGCGAAAGGCGAGAAGCCATTCCTGAATCGAGGGCAACGCGTTGGGGTTGCTGGGAAAAAGCATCCAAGTCCTCTGAGGAAAATTCGGCATAAGAGCGGTTGGTAGCAAGGATGTTGTCGTTCATAGAAAATATCAAGGCCCCAGAAGATTCGTTGTTAAGACGCCCAAGTATTTCAGGATAAGCAGCTGTTCCTGCGCGAAGGAGCCGTACCAGCGATTCTCGCATGACTCCTTCGGGAAGCAATCCTTCAAAGAATGCCTGCGTTTGCTTGACGCTAAAAGCTGCACTTTGCAAGGGAAGGGTTAGAGAAAGAGGGTTTGCCTTAGGGCTTGAGAGATATTCGCTCGTATAGGTAAAAACCGTGTTTTCGTCTGTTGTTTGCAGCGTACCTACGGCTTGGTAGTCTCCAGCATATTCGCGAAAAACCTGCAAGGTGTTGTGCATGGGCTTCTCCTTGTCGCTCTTATCTGCTGCGCACGCAAAGCGTGATGTCGATTCCAAGACCAGTTGTGAGATCGAGCACTTTTTGAATGCCGACACTTTCCCGTCCGCGCTCGATTTCCCCTATGAGTCGCGGACTAGTGCCCATAAGCGACGCAATATATTCTTGGGTATAGCCGAGTTCCTTGCGGCGAAGGCGAAGTATTGCACCAATTTCTTCCATGCTAAATACGCGTGTTGGGGTGAGGGAATCATTTCTTTTCTCAAAAGGGTTGTTCGCCATGATGCCTCCGTTTTCTTACGTAAAGGTATGAAATCTTCTTTTAGATGAAAATCTTTCGAATTGGGAAGAATTATTATAACGCATTGATAATCTTACGTAAAGGGAATATTTTTGTAGACATATGCCTGAACATGCACGCACGATGCCCACGCATGGCCGCGCACGCCGCATGCCGTGTGCGCCTGTCGCTCTCATGTCCTGTTCGTACTCGTGCCCTGTGTGCTGTGTGCGCAGGTATCAGCCAAACCATGCTTGCGCCAGGCGTTCGATACCAGGGGCGATTCTATCCTCGTCAATGGCGGAAAACCCGATGAGCACGTAGTTTTCGAGTGGATGAGGCTTTTCTATCCAATACTTGTCGGTCTCGCAAATGCACACACCCTCTTTTTCGGCTTCGACAATCAGGGTATCTTGACTCCTTTCATCGCGCACCCCCAAAAGAAGATGAAGCCCTGCTCCACTTTCCATGATGGTAATCTTGCCGCCCATATGCTCTCGGAGTGCCGTCAGCAGCAGTTCGCGTTTGCGTTTGTTGTGCGTTTGGGTGCGCCGCAGCAATTTATCCCAATGCCCTCGTTCCATGAAGCGCCGCAAAACGACCTGCGAAAGCCAAGGAACCGCGCTGTAATATCCCGCAAATACTTCCGTCCACTGTTTCAGGAGTTCAGGTGGGAGAATGAGATAGTTCATACGCATCGCAGGAGAAAGTGCACGGGAAAAGGTTCCCAGGTAAATCACCCGATGATAGGTGTCAAGCGATTGAAGGGCTGGCACAGGGCGCACGTTGTAGCGGAATTCACGACAGTAATCGTCTTCGATGATGTAGGCATTATTCGTGCGCGCCCAGTCGAGAAGATGCTGCCTGCCCTGAACAGGCATGACCGTCCCAGTTGGAAACTGGTTTGAGGGGGTGACAAACGCCAGGCGTGCCCCGCTATGGGTAAGGGCGTCAAAAAACGCCTGACTGCCTTGGTAAACGGGGCAGGGCACCACTTCAAACCTATTATGAGTAAACACCAACCGTACGCCGTCGTTGCCAGGATCTTCCATAGCTATGCGGTCTTTTGCGGGGTCAAACAGCGTCAAGAGGTTTTGAAGCGACGCTTGCGTTCCTGCTTGGATAACGACTTGCTGAGGAAAACAGTGAACGCCGCGTGTCTTGCGCAGGTGGTTGGCGATATTAAGCCTCAAAAGAAAGTCGCCCATATTGTCGTTATACCTGCTGGCATCGGCAATTTCGGTACTATATAACACGTCGGTGGTGAGCTTTCTCCAAGTTTCAACGGGGAAAGCATTGTCGGAGAGGTTCCCATAAGAAAAATCGTATTCGTAAGACTTTTTTTCGGGTATTTCAGGAAAGGAAGAAAGAACCGCTTTTTCGTGGTCTGCATACCTATTAAAGCTATCGTTGATGTTGGCAGCGAAAACCATATCGTCAAGGTTGAGTTTTTCGACCACATACCCGCTTCCCGATTTGCTTGCTACAAAACCTTCTTGCGCAAGTTGACGATAAGCAGACTCAACGGTGTTGCGCGCCACCCGTAACTCTTCAGCAAGTTTGCGAATGGGCGGTAACTTTTCTCCTGCTGGGTAAACTCCCTCGATTATCTCTTTTCTGCACTGTTCATATATTTGCAGATAAAGAGGTATGTCCAATTCTGAATCTACATGCATAGGTATCCATCCTTTTGAATCGTCCCTATCAAATTATACAGAATTGTCCCTATGTATTTAGGACGATTCTGTGTAGCATTTATGAAGGAAAGATTTTAAGGAGGAGATGCTATGGAAAAAGCACTTCAAAGAAAGAAATTAGGTCTGGTTCTTTCCGTGATTTTCGCGATGGTTCTTATGGCAGGGCTTTCAGCTTGTCAGACAGATCCTGTGGAGACCCCGGATCCTGAGCCACCCGCCGTTGAAGTTGAAATGCCGGATGCGGCTAATTTTGACTACAACGTCATCACTGCTGATGGTTGGAAAGATGTTTATCCTAATGAGTATGCAAGCTACATGGATAATAAGCAGAATTCCCCCAGCACCAAGGTGAGCTTCCTTGACAAGTATCCTGTCATTAACACCCTGTATAAGGGAATGGCATTCTCAAAGGGATACAATCAAGCAGCATCTCACCTGTATTCACTTGACAGCATTAGCGGCACCCCGCGTGTTGGCGATGCAACGCTGTCAAACTGCTTGACCTGCAAGACCCCGCAATTCACCGCTATGGTGAACCTGGACGATCCTGCGGAATATTCAAAGCCGTTTGCGGATGTTCGTCCTCTCGTGAACGAGCCTATCAGCTGCTACAACTGTCATGGGAACGATCCAGAGTCTTTGGCTAACCCACAATCACAGTTCTTCTTGGATGCTATTGGTGCAGACAGAAGTAAACTCCCCGATAGTGCTGTCCTTTGCGGTCAGTGCCACAACGAGTACTACTTCAATCCTGAGACCAAGAGAACCACCAATCCTTACGACAGCCTTGCTGCCATGGATCCTGAAGCACAACTCGACTACTACAACGAGATTGGCTTCAAGGATTGGGTTTATCCTGTAACCGAATCTCCGATGCTCAAGGTTCAGCATCCTGAAGTTGAGACCGTTTATGGCGGCACCACTCAGGGTAACATGGCTGGTCTTGGCTATGGTTGCGCCGATTGCCATATGGGCAAAGCAACTGCAGCTGACGGCACCGAATTCACTTCTCACTTCTGGCAAAGCCCGCTGAAGAACGCTGACCTCGTAGCAGAGTGCAACGCTTGTCACGGTGACTTGGCTAAGACAGTAGAAGAGAATCAGGCAATTTGGCTTGAGCGCATCACTTCTATTGGTGACAAGATTGCTAAGCTTGCTGATGATATGACCGCAGCGGTTGAGGCTGGCACCCTTGAGGGCGATAAGCTCGCAGAGCTCCAGCAACTCCAGCGCGCATCTCAATGGTATTGGGACTTCGTGTTCGTTGAGAACAGCGATGGCGCCCACAATCCTAAGTTCACTGCTGCTACGCTTGATAAAGCAGAAGCTGCCGTAGACAAGGGTCTGGGTCTGCTGTAAGAAGTTTTTTAGTAAAACTTTCTTCAGGTATTTCTTGAAGGGGCGCACATGCGCCCCTTCTTCTGTGTAACTTCAAAAGTGCCTGTTATTTTGTAACATTTAGCGCGGCAATGTTTGGCAGACTTCCTTGCACTCTGTTTTTGCAAAGACGCGCCAACCATTAAAGCGAAAAAGGCAAAAATAAATGTTCTGTATCATAATCACCTCAGGTGAAAGATAGGTTTTTTGCGGTTTTATCACTACCGTACATCGGGTGTTCCGCAGGTATTTTGTGTTTACAAGGTACAATAAAGCACGGTAGAGATTTACGACTAAAAAGGAAAGGAGGTAGTATGAGCAAAGAGGAAACCATAAGTGAAGCTGTGGCTGAAGAAGTAGAAGCCGTGGTTGATGGTTCCGAGGATTCTTACGCTACCGACGACGCACAGGAAGTTTCTCCCAAGAAAAAGAAAAAGAAGTTGCCGCTCGTTTTAGGCGTTCTTTTTGCCGTTTTCATCCTCGCTGGTGCAGGTTTTTGGTTTTGGCACGAGCAACCGAGTTTTTGTAGCGCTATTTGCCATACGCCCATGGATCCCTACGGTAAGACCTTTGAATATTCGTCAGGTCAGCCTGGCATTGACAAATGGGGCAATGAAGTCTCGAATGCAGGCGCAATGCTTTCAGTTGCGCACAAGGAAAAAGACGTCGATTGTCTTGCCTGTCATGTTCCGAGTATCGGGGAACAAATCACCGAGGGTTTGCACTGGGTCGCTGGCAGCTATGAAAAGCCTCTGTATGAGCGCGATTTAGAAAACTTGGTTGAAGCGCGTGGCATAGAGCCCGAACAGTTCTGCTTAAACGATAGTTGCCATCATGTTTCGTCCGCAGGAGCCGATATCAAATCTCGCGAAGATTTGAGCAAGGCAATGGCAGACGAACTGCGCAACCCTCACAGGATTGTGACCGAGCAGGAAAAGAAGGAACAACCACAGCACGAAGAGCAAGCATGTAGCACGTGCCATAAAGCCCATCGGGCATCAGTGAATTACTGCACGCAGTGCCATATTGATGCACCCGTTCCTGACGGATGGCTTACGGTTGTTCAATCATTAAAGTTGGATAAACCTGTTGCAAACTAGTTTTCTCAGTGCGTTGTAAGGTAAGACGCTTCCAAGAGCGCTTGGAAGCGTTGTGCAAAAGAATAGTTTGTGAGTGTTGAGAAAGAGCCTATCAGATTGCACGTGCGCTCTGATAGGCTTCTTTCAAGCTTCAAAGAAGGTAGTGCATACGACAAGAAAATGCAGTATGCGGTCAATTAGTCGAATTAATCGAGTCAATCGAGTCAATCGAATTGACTATGCCGCTGCAAATTTCTTCGTTTTTTATGCAATACCCTCTTTGAAACTTTGAGGAATATACAATAAGTGTGTTTGCAAGGAGGAAAGCGTGAATACAAAAACCAGGAGCCGCCTTATTGTGGTGTCAGGCATCATCATAGTCGTGCTCGTGGTGGTGCTCGCATTGGTCGGTGGCAGTTCTGCTGCAACAAACGTGAGCGTCGCCGAAGCGAGCAGTGGGGAATATGTCAACAAGAAAATCCAAGTTTCAGGCAATGTTGTCGAGGACTCTTTCTCTACGCAGGGAAATACGCTTACGTTTTCCATTTATGACCCCCAAGGTAATCCTACCGTGCATTTGTCGGTAGTCTTTGAGGGCGGTGTTTCTGCAACGTTTGGCAATGATGTCACGGCTATTTGCACGGGCAGGATAGGTGATGACGGCGTTTTGTACGCGAGCGAATTGGTAACGAAATGCCCTTCGAAATATGAAAGTGCTTCAAATGCGCTTTCGATTGCGCGCTTGTTTGAATATGGCGAAGAAGTCATCGGCAAGCCGCTTAAGATTGTTGGTGTTGTTAAGGCAGGAAGTCTGAGCGCGGCAGGGCAGGGCGACCGCTTCGTTCTTGTTGATGAAGAAGGAAATGCAGAAATTGCAATTGAGTATCTTGCGGCACTTTCCGATGATATTCAAGAAGGAAGCACGCTGGTAATAACAGGGTCTTTGAATGCTCAAGGCAAATTTATTGCAACTGATGTTGCTTTGGAAGGATAGAAAACATGTCGATTTATGGTTTGATTGGACTTTTAGTAGCGTTTGCAGGGGTAGCGGTTTCCCTTGCGTGTTTTACGGTTGCTCATTTTACCGCAAAGAAGAAAGCGAGTCTTTCTGATACCCTTGCGTGGAGCGGGCATATTGCAACGATATTGACAACGGTTGCCCTTGTCTTTTGTTGTGGATTGTTGGTCTATTGTTTCATGACAGGAGACACGTCCATTGAATATGTCGTTCAAAATCGCTCGACGTCCGAAAGCGATTTGGCGTGGCTTTTTAAGCTGTCAGGTCTTTGGGGCGGCAGAGCAGGATCGCTGCTTTTTTGGGCGGGCTTGATCTCAATTTTCAACACCGTTGTTGCTATTCGCAACATGAAGGCGCTTGAGAAACTTGACAACGCCGCCCTGTTTATGTCGCAACTCGTTCTTGCGGCTTTTCTGGGAGTTTTGTTGTTCTCTGAGTCCAACATGCCGTTTATTGCCATGGCGGCTGAGCACTTTGATGCTGCGGGAAACCTCACGGGAGTTGCTGCGAGTTATTGGGGCATGAATGTTTTGCTTGAGCATTGGGCAATGGCGGTTCATCCGCCGACGCTTTTTATCGGTTATGCGGGTATGACGATTCCGTTCGCCTATGCGATTGCAGCGCTGATTGTGGGCGACCCTTCAAAGGCATGGGTGGAAAAATCTATGCGCATCATGCTGTTTTCTTGGTTGTTCTTAGGTATCGGCATCGGACTTGGCGCGATTTGGGCGTATGTGGTATTAGGTTGGGGCGGCTACTGGGGCTGGGACCCCGTGGAAAACGCAAGTTTCTTGCCGTGGTTGGTGGGTGTAGCGCTCATCCATAGCTTTACGGTCTATCGCAAGCGGGGCGCTTTCAAGCGCTGGGCGGTTATGTGTGCCTGCCTTGCTTTCGCTTTTGTCATTTTGGGAACCTTCATCACGCGTTCGGGAATCGTTGAATCGGTTCATGCTTTTGATGGCGATACGGTTTCTCTCGCCTTGTTCCTGACCCTCATCATTGCTTCGGTGCTTATCGGCATCGCAGGGCTTGCTGTTCGCTGGAGAAACTTCAGTGCTGATGACGTTGATGGAGACGATTTTGATTCTTTAGTATCGAAGAATGCTGCCTATTATCTCAACAACCTCATTATGATAGTGGGCGCTGTTTTGCTGGCGTATCTTACGATTTCTTCAGCACTTCCCACCTGGCTGCCCTTTGGTGGAATGAGCCTTTCGGCGGGTACCTATAATGCTATCGCGCGTCCTTTGGGCATTTTGTATCTTTTCATTCTTTCAGTTTGTCCGCTTTTGTCTTGGGGCAAAACCGACGGCGCGCGTTTTTTGAAGCGGGCACGTATCCCTGCACTTTTTGCGTTAGTTCTTTTCATCGTGCTCATGGTGTACTTTTTCACGACGCTGCTGCCTGCCTATAACTCAACGATTTCTTCGGGCGGCGTACTTGCACAGGGCTTGCTTGATGAAGGACCATCTTTCTACTATAACGGGCTTGCAGTTATTGGCTTTTTGGTGGCAAGCCTCTTGTTCTTCAACGCGTTATTCATGTTGGGGCGCAACGTGGGACGCTATGCGAAAGCCCATGACATCAATGTGTTTGCGGCTTTCTTCGCGGCGCTTAAGAATAGGGCATCAACCTATGGCGGCTTCATATCTCATCTGGCGATGTCCATCATTTTAGTGGGTCTGATTGGTTCGTCCATGTATGTGAGCGAGCGCACCGACATTGTCAGCTATATCGAAGAAACCGATAGTGCTGCTAATGACTTTCACATTAAAGACTATACCTTAAAGTACAAAGACAATAATATTGAAGTACAAAATGAAGGTGAACAGGTTTTTTATACGGTTCGCTTTGACGTATACAAGAACGGTGAATACCAAAAAACGGTTGCTCCTACGATTCAGGTTGTCCAAACAACCATGCAACAGCGCCTGATTGCGGGGGTTTCTTCTTTCCCGACCGAGGACTTGTTCGTGGTTTATCGCGGCGTAAATGATGCGGGAGCCTTTACTTTGGATGTAAAAATCAATCGTTTGATTAGTTTTGTGTGGGTTGGTTTTGGCTTGCTGATGATTGGTGCGCTTGTTTCAACCATAGGGCGCCGTCCTAGCTTGGCAAAGATTTCTGACAGCGATGAGGACGACAATGTCGGCAATGTTGTTGAGGCTGAGGCTGAGATTGAGGTTGATGGCGCAGTTGTGGCTGAGGCTGAGGTTGAACTTGAAGCCAAAGCTGAAACGAAGGCTAAAACCAAGAGTACTTCCGCACAAAGCAAAAAGAAGCCGAAATCTTCGGATGATTTAATACAAGAAGCAAAAGAGGTGCTGGAAACCACCGAAAAGACTGCCGAAAAGGCTGCCGAAAAGACGGCACCCAAGAAACCAGCACCCAAGAAACCTGCAGCGAAGAAACCAACTGAAAAGGCCTCTGCAAAAGATAAGAAAGACACGAAAGCCTAGGCTTGGGATACCGAATGGAGAAAAACGCTGCAACGAGTGCAATAAAGGTCGTAAAACTCACCAAGACTTTTGGCAACCGCAAGGCGGTCGACAACGTGAGTTTTGCGATTCCTCAAGGCGCATTTCTTTCAATCTTTGGTCCTAATGGAGCGGGAAAGACTACCTTGTTGCGTGTACTATCCACCCTTTCGCGGGCAACTTCAGGCTCGGCAAGGCTGCTGGGTATCGATATCAAACAAGAGCCCGACAAAGCGCGTGACCATATCGGGCTCATATCACACAATTCCATGCTCTACCCTGATTTAACGGCAGAGGAAAACCTGCTTTTTGTCGCCGAGCTCTATGGCATTGAAAACGCGAAGGACAGGGTACTTGAGATGCTTGATTCGGTTGAATTGAAGCATCGCAGGCATGATGTGGTGCGCACCTTTTCCCGTGGCATGACGCAGCGGCTAAGCATTGCGCGCGCGCTGATTCATGATCCAGCTATCGTTTTTCTTGATGAGCCCTATTCGGGGCTTGACCCCCATGCGGTCGAGATATTCGATGGCTTGATTGAAGCGGTAAGAAAAGACAGAACTTTTATCATGGTGAGCCATGATTTACGCAAGGGTTTTGACATGTGTACGCACGCGCTCGTGCTCTCAAAAGGTACGGTCGTTGCCTTTGACGAAAAAAACTCCCTTGATTTCAGCGATTTTTCGCAGCTCTACGCTCAAACCGTGGGCATGGGGGTGGCGTGATATGGCAAACCTACCAGGTGCGACAGGTTCAACAAACGCGGTAAGTACGACAAGTGCTCAAGTGCGCCCTACGGGCTTTCACCACTACCTCACCTTGTTGAAAAAAGACCTTACCCAGGAATTTCGCACGAAAGAAATGCTGACTTCGATGGGTATTTACTCACTGTTGGTGTTAATTGTGTTTGGCGCTGCTCTGGCGCAAACAGCAAGTTCTTTTGACATCCTGCAAATGGGCGGCGGTCTTTTGTGGGTGTTAATCGTGTTTACCTCACTGCTCGGGCTCAACCGTTCCTTTTCTCACGAAAAAGAAAACGGCTGCCTTGAAGGGGTTTTGCTCATTCCGCTTGACCGTTCGGTCATCTTTCTTGCAAAGGCAAGCTCAAACTTGCTGTTCTTGCTCGCGGTTGAAATCATGGTAATTCCGCTGTTCTATTTCTTCTTCCTCACAACGACTACTCCCGCAGAAACGTTTTGGATGATAGTTTTTCCGCTGCTTGTGGGGACGATTGGCGTTGCTGGCATAGGTACGCTTCTGTCGACCATCACTATCAACACGCGGGGCAAAGATGTCATGTTGGCAGTTTTGTTCATCCCGCTTATCTATCCTTTGCTCTACGCCTGCGTTTCTGCCACCACCGCAGTTATAGTGGGCGGCGAATGGACTATGGATGTCTACCTTCCTGCGCTTGCGCTTGCGGGGGGATATGATGTCATCATGATACTGTTGAGCTGGGTTTTATACGATTTCGTCATAAGTGCGTAAAATCCATATTCAAACAAGCGATGAAATAAGCGTCAAACAGATAAGGAGAACTATGAGTAACACGAAAAAAGCGGTGAAACTGCCTGAAGCGGGAGGAATCTTTGACAAGATTGCTCCGATTGCGCTGTTGACAGGTGCCCTGTTGGCGACTCTCGGCTTTATCCTTACCTTCACCATAGCGTCTCTGGTGCCTGGTGCGGCAGTGAACGGCGTTGAACTTATCGGGGACCAGATGGTTTCCAACAAGCTGCTGCTGTCGCAAAATATATTCTATTTCCACGTGCCCGTTGCCATCGCCTCGATGCTTGCCTTAGGTTTTACTGCCTATTACGGCATTCGCTTCCTCATGACAAAAGAAGCGCGCTTTGACACCTGTGCTAAGGTCGTCACCGAAGTAGCGCTCGTCTTTATCATCTGCACCATGGCATCGGGTGAGCTGTGGACACGCTTTGAGTGGGGTGTATGGTGGGCATGGGAGCCGCGCCTGACCACGTATCTTATTTTGATGCTTTTGGTGATTGGTTATTTTATCCTGCGCAACGCCATTGATGATCCTGAGCGCCGCGCAAGCTATGCGGCGGTGTTCGGCATCATCACCTTTGTGGATGTGCCCATCTGCTTTATGATTACGCGCATGATTCCTTCAAGTGTGCATCCCGTTGTATTCCGCACCGATTCGGGGATGCCGCCTGACAGGCTCGTGCTCTTTTTGATTTGCTTTTTTGGTATGCTCCTCATCGCGTTTGCCCTCTATCGCCTGCGCTTTCGTCAGGTGAGACTGGCTGAACGCGTCGCCGCCCTTAAAGAACAACTCGATGATTAAAGGAGAGAAAAATGAATTCAGTTTTAGAAGAGATATATAGCACCATCTTACCCGCTGCACCCTATGTTATCGGGGCGTATGCGCTCATTTTCTTGGGTTTGTTTGTGTATGTCTTGATTGTTGTGTTGGGACTGAAAAAAACCGAGAAGCAAATGGATGTCCTTGAAGAACTGCTTGCAGAAAAGAACTGAGCAGATTCGTGAAAGCACTTATTCCTGCGGCAGGTTTAGGAACGCGGTTCTTGCCAGCAACAAAGGCTTTGCCTAAAGAAATGCTTCTGGTGGTTGATCGCCCCGCTATTCAGTATGTGGTTGAAGAGGGCCTTGCAAGTGGCGCTGATGAGGTCGTAATCATTAACAGCCGCGACAAAAAGGTCATAGAAGAACACTTCTCACCTGCGCCTGCTTTAGTTGAGACCTTGCGGCAAAAGGAAAAGCATGCCTTTGCCGACGCAGTTGAATACGCAGGCAACCTTAATGTGAGCTATGTCTATCAAGATGAAGCGCTCGGGTTGGGGCACGCGGTGCGCTGCGCTCATGAAAAGACGCTCGGCGAGCCGTTTTTTGTGCTGCTGGGTGATGTGCTCGTCCCTGAAAACAACATGTTATCCCGCATGAAGGAGATATCTGATGCTCACGCGGGAGCGAGCGTTATTGCGGTGTTGCCCGTTGCCGAAGAAGAGGTAAGCCGCTTTGGGGTGATTGATGGCGTGGCGATAGGCGAAGATGTGTGGAAGGTGAGCAGGCTGGTGGAAAAGCCTGCCCGTGAAGATGCGCCTTCAAACCTTACGGTGTTCGGGCGCTATCTTTTAAGCCCGCGGGTCATGGAACTGTTAGAGGGCGCGAAGCCAGGAGCGGGTGGCGAAATCCAGCTCACCGATGCGCTTGATGCGCTGCTTCAAGAAGAAGAGATGTATGCGCTCGTTATCAAGCCCACCGATGGCTTTGATACGGGCACTATCGAAAGCTGGCTTGAAACCAACAACGCTTTGTACGCCCGCCGTTAAGTCGCGTACTTGGTACGTGAGGGTAAGCGCGAGAGTGTCAAGATTGGGCTTCTCAGAGGTTCGGAGTGCCCGGGGAGAGGGGTGAGCCACCACTCTCACCCCGGGTTCACAAGGAGGGGACGCAGCGCTTGCGCGCCGCCACTGCCTTAGTAAAAGCAGCGCAAACTCAAGGAGGGGACTCTTGGTTTGGTAGAGCCTATTATACAAGGTGGCGTTGCAGATAGAATGAAGTGCAGATGTATCTCTTGTGAAGAGGCGCTTCGTCCAAAGCTTGGCTTTTTAGCTTCTCAATCGCTGACTTTAAGAAAGCAGTGAGGTATCATACCAGAGAAGAAAAGGAGCCCTCTATGCCCGATATCGAAGCGCGTTTTAACAAAGATATGTTGGTCTTGTCCGCCCCCCTTGACACGCGCCTTGCGCGCGAAGGAATAGACGTCGAACACGACCGTGAATTCGTCCATCTGGTAGAGCCGAAGATGCTGCGCGATATGTACGGGCTTGAACTGGTAGCGGGCGCCCAGTGCCTGGTTACCAACACGGCAGGAATTACGCGTGCCCGCTTAAGCCACGTCAACATGGAAGAACGCGCATCTGAACTGGCACAAGCCGCCCTTGACATCGCTCATCTTCTCAAGCCTCAGCACATCCTTGCCCAAATCGGTTCAACCGAGCTTCCCCTTGATGCAACAAGTGCACCTTCTCTCAGACAAAACCGCGACCAGTATGCCCAAGCCGCGCTTTCTTTTGGCGAAGGAGCCTTTGATGCCTTCTTTCTCAATTCGATGACTAACGCCCTTGACATGCAGTGCGCTTTGATGGGAATCAGAAAGCACAGCGACAAGCCCATCATCGCGTCGCTTTGCTTAAATGAAGAAGGTAAACTTTTAGGTTCTCTCTCTGATGTGGGCGATGCTTTGGCAATGATGGTTGAATATGGCGCCGATGTCGTAGGCTTTGAATGGTCTGCTTCTCTTGAAAAGATTGTGTCCCTTGTTGAAGACGTGAAAGAAAAGGTTGTCGTTCCTTTAGTGGTGCAGTTGGCGATAAAGCCACAAAACCCTTCACAGCAAGCCTTACGGTCACAAGCCCCACAACAGCAGACGCAAGACTCCCGCGAAACGAACCCCTATTCTTTTCCCGACACGATGATTGAAGCAGCAGCGCGCCTGCGGGGCGCAGGCGTTCAGTTCCTGCGGGCAAGTGGGGACGCCACCCCTGCCTATACCGCAGCCCTCGTTGCGGCAAGTTCAGGATTTGACGTTATCGCTTAAGCTTCCAATGAAAATGTATGCGGGTTTCCGTTCGTCGCTCATTAGCTACCGATAAATTGTTGAGGACTTGAAGGTCTCGTGAAGTATCTGTGAAGAGCAGCTTGTTTTCCTGTATAGCAGTGCGTCTTCACTAAAAATCCCCTTTATTTCCCTTGCCTTCTCTGTAATTCGGGGCTACTATATATTCCTGTTTGGGGCACTAGACAACACAATATATTGTGGAAAACAGCCTAAAACCTGTGGAAATCCTTTTGAAAGAATGAAGAAATCGAGTGGAAAAGAGCCAAACCATGGTAAACGCAATCATCAAACGAGACGGTCGCACAACTGAATTTAAGTCTGACAAAATCGCCGAAGCGATTGAAAAGGCTTTCAAGGCAAGCGGCGCCATGCAAGATCGGGAAGTTGCTAATGAAATCTGTGAGAAAGTTTTAACGAAAATCGAAAGCGGTGCCATTGAAGGCACGCCGACGGTTGAGGGCATCCAAGACCTCGTTGAAGAATCCCTCATCGAATCGGGTTTTGCCCAAACGGCAAAAGCCTATATCTTATATCGTGCCGAGCGCAGCCGCGTGCGTGACGTAAACAGCCGTCTGGTGCAAACCTTGAAAGACATCACGTTTTCCAAGGCATCAGATTCCGATATGAAGCGCGAAAACGCTAACATTGACGCGGATACCGCCATGGGTACCATGCTCAAGTACGGCTCTGAATCGGCAAAACAGTTCTACGAGATGTGTGTTATTGACCCCAAGTTTGCCCGCGCGCATCGTGAGGGCGACATCCACATTCACGACATGGACTTCTACACCCTTACTACCACCTGCTGCCAGATAGACATCAGAAAGCTTTTTAAGGGTGGCTTTTCAACGGGTCATGGCGTGCTGCGCGAGCCTAACGACATCACCAGCTATGCCGCGCTTGCCTGTATTGCCATTCAGTCGAACCAAAACGACCAGCACGGTGGACAATCTATCTGCGACTTTGATTACGGTTTGGCGCAAGGCGTGAAAAAGACCTATCGCCGCCTTTACAAAAAGCATCTGGCTGAAGCGCTTGATTTGCTTACCGACATTAAAGAGGTAAAGGAATTCAGCGAAGAAATGCTCGGGCGCATTGAAGGCGAAACGAAACTGACGGCAACCCTTGTGATGGACGCTACCTTCACCGCTGCCGTGCGTGCTGCCTTAGTTGAAGCAGGGGTTGACGAAGCCGTGCTCGACCGCATTATGGACTATACGGAAAAGCAGGCTCATTCAGATGCTGACCGCACTACCTTCCAGGCGATGGAGGCTCTCGTACACAACTTGAACACCATGCATTCTCGTGCTGGGGCACAAACACCGTTTTCTTCGGTCAACTATGGCATGGACACCTCTGCTGAGGGTCGCATGGTTATCAAAAACATGCTGCTCGCAACTGAGCAGGGCTTAGGTTCGGGCGAAACACCCATCTTCCCCGTGCAAATCTTCCGTGTAAAAGAAGGCGTGAACTACAATCAGGGCGACCCGAACTATGATTTGTTCAAACTCGCCATGCGTTGTTCGGCAAAGCGCCTGTTCCCGAACTTTAGCTTTGTGGATGCGCCGTTTAACATAGGCTATTACAAAGGCACTCCTGAAACCGAGATTTCCTATATGGGTTGTCGCACGCGCGTTATTGGCAACAACTACGACTCCGAGCGCGAAATTGCTCCTGGGCGCGGCAACTTGAGTTTTACGTCTATCAACCTTCCGCGTCTTGCTATTCGCTCCAAGGGCGATATAGAACTTTTCTTTGACCTGCTCGATTCGAAGTTGGCACTTGCCATTTCCCAGCTTGAAGAGCGCTTTGAGATTCAGGCGCGCAAGAAGGTCTATAATGCGCCCTTCTTAATGGGGCAAGGTGTCTGGCTTGATTCTGAGAAGCTGGCATCCGACGACGAACAGCGCGAAGTTCTCAAGCATGGTACGCTGACCATGGGCTTTATCGGTCTTGCCGAAGCGCTTGTTGCTTTGACGGGTCAGCACCACGGTCAATCAGCCGAAGCGCAGCGCTTGGGGCTGGAAATCGTGGGGCATATGCGCGCCTATCTTGATGCGCTCAGTAAAGAAAAGAAGATGAACTACACGCTTATTGCGACTCCCGCTGAAGGTTTGGCAGGGCGTTTCGTGGGCATCGACCGTGAACGCTACGGCACGATTGAGGGCATAACTGACCGCGAGTACTACACCAACGGTTTCCACGTGCCGGTGTATTTCCCCATGAACGCTTTTGAGAAAATCACGATTGAAGCGCCGTATCATGCGTTGACGAATGCGGGACACATTTCCTACGTCGAACTTGACGGCAATCCGTCTGATAACATTGAGGCTTTTGAGACCATTATTCGTCACATGAAGGAAAGCGGCATCGGCTACGGTTCTATCAACCATCCCGTTGACCGCGATCCTGTCTGTGGTTACAACGGTGTCATCGGAGACCGTTGTCCTAAATGCGGGCGCACTGAAGAAGAGCACGGTCAGCCCTTCGAGCGTATTCGCCGCATTACGGGATATTTGGTTGGAACTTTGGATCGCTTCAACAACGCAAAACGCTCCGAAGAAGCCGATCGCGTAAAGCACGACACGGCAAAGGCCGCAAAGAAGTAGGGGAGAAATCCTTGTGCAGCCTGAGAATATCCGCCTGTATGGAACGGCGGGAGATTCAATAGTTGATGGTGTGGGGTTGCGTTATTCGGTGTTCGTGCAGGGTTGTCCTCACGTATGCCCTGGATGTCACAACCCCGAAAGCCAGGCTTTCAAGGGCGGCTATCTTGCCAATATAGACAATCTTGTCAAAGAAATTTCTGCCAACAAACTTATCAATGGCGTGACCTTGTCGGGTGGTGAACCGCTGGCGCAAAGCAAGGCAAGTCTTGCGTTGGCAAAGAAACTGAAGGCACACGATTTTAACCTGTGGTTGTATACGGGTTATCTTTTCGAGGATATCATGGCGGGGCAAGTTGATTCGGACGCACAAGAACTTATCGCGCTTTGCGACGTGGTGGTTGACGGTCCTTTTGTTGAAGCACTTCAGTCCTACGAACTGAAATGGAGAGGGTCATCAAATCAGCGTGTGATTGATGTTGCGCGCACGCTTGAGGTGGGTGAAGTTGTGGTTTGGGAAGGCGATGAGAGCAGGGAAGACCAGCCAAAACCACCCCCCTCATGGTGAAAAAGAGAGGGGAGCGGTTTCTCGCGTTTGCTATCCAGTTTGCTATCCAGGAAGAATATCCTCAGCGATAAGCGGCATGATGGGAAGAACCATTTCCGTGGTTTCAATACCCACCAGCACAACAAGAGTCAGGTCATCTAAGGTATAGACTCCGATGCTGCCTTGCGAGCAAATATAGAAGTAATCGTCCAGGTAAAGACCGCGGGGGTTGAAGAAATAGTTGTCAGCGGGCGGTTTTAATTCTTGGCGCAAGAAAAATCCTTCTTCATCTGAATACCCATAAATAGCATAGCTTTCATCAACGGGAAAGCCGATTAAGCCCTTTTCAGGTGCTATGATAATCGCTTTGTGGTTGTAGAGTGCGTCAGAATAAGACCAGCCTAGGTCAAGCATATGTTTTTCGGAAATATTGTAGGGGTCGGCAGTGTCGAACATGCTGATCTTGAGTCCTTGTGTTCTGCCGTCCTCGTCGGCCGCCATGCCCAAACCGAAGAGCCTGTTTTCCGCATATACGTGCAGGTAGGTAGAGAAACCAGGGATTTTCAATTCGCCTTTTAAGAGGGGATTTGTCGGGTCCGATAAGTCTGCGGCGAACAAGGGGTCAACCTGGCGGAAGGTGACGAAGTAAGCGGCAGCCCCGTCAAAGCGGACAGAATAGACACGCTCATCTTCGGCAAGCCCTTCAAGGCTTCCGCTTCTTTCGAGATTTTCATCAAGTATGAACAGGGCATTCTTGCTTGGTTCGTATTCATAGGATTGATAGTCGGTTATCGTCGAGCTGCCGTCATCGAGCACCCGATAGCGATAGCTGTCTTGCGTGGTGACGATGCGCAAGTGCCCCTCGTGTTCATCGAGGGCAAACTGGTTGACGATGGTGCCCTCTACGAGGGCATCGGCAATAAAGTTAATCTTTCCCTCGGCGATAGAAAGCTTCACCACGCGCGTGAGATAGACTTCTTCATATTCGGTAATAGTAAAAGAGCCGTCTTTGTAAGAGTTCAGTTCTCGCTGGTCAAAGAGGTTGTTTGCGAGGTAGAGGTTTTCATAGCTCATATAAAGGGTGTTGCAGCTACCGAGAATCGATTGTTGGTCAATCCGCGCGCCGCTTTCGATATCGAGTGCGGTGATGACTGTGTAGCCCGTTGCGTCGTAGTCGGGCAGAATGGAAATGTCTTTGACCGCGATTATTTCGCGCTCTGCACCTGCGTAAAGGGCAGGTACGAAGGTTGAAGGCGTATCACGCGTTAATAAGGAAAAGTCATAGACGTAGTAGTCGGTTACCAGGTAAAGCGTGGTTCCTTGAAGCCTTGAAGAACGGTAATAGCCGTCTTGCCCCAGTGTGTTGAGGTGAACGGGGTTTTGTGGGTCGCTCACGTCCCAGCGCGCAACTTCGGTAACCGAGCGATAGTAAAATGAGGGATTGTAGAAAGCTTTATCCCTGTTCTCGGCAGCGTTGTTGGGGAGGTCTTCTTCGGCTATTTCTTCTTGGATGCTGTATTCGTAGAGAACCAAAAGAATGTTGTTGTTGACATACATTTCGCGGGGGTAGATGGTGTGTTCGTCGGTGTCTTTGTTGAGGGAAACATCATCGACAAGGATGCGTCCAATTTCTTTGGTGTCGGCACCGTCTGCCTGTATGATAACGACATCAGGTCCTGAAATCATGTAGATATTTTTGCCGTCGGTTTTGACGATATCTCCTTCATCAATACCTTTGACCTGCACATTTGTTTCCGAATAGCTATTGCTTGAGGCTGCATCGTAGGCAACATTAGGCTCCACCCGCCCTTCAGCTGCTTCGTTGAAGCCAGCGGCATCCGCTTCGCCTTCAAGCACCTGCATGTCGCCTGTGCCATATTCATTCATCATGCCAAGGTTGTCGAAGGCAGTTTCTAGGGCATCGAAAACCGCATCGTAGGAGTCGGGGTTTGCTGTTTCAGACAGCGTGTTATGGTTGGACACGTTGGATGGTTTTTGTTCGGATGGCGAAGCGTTGCATCCAACGAGCAGGGTGATTGCAAGACCAAAAGCCAGGGCAAAGCAGGCTAGGGCTTTCGTGTTCGTTTTACGCGGTGTGGCAGCTGCGCTTGTTTGTTTCATAGTATCCTCCGTTGCTGAATATCGTTTCCCTATTATAGCGGGATTGCCCCGTGGCGGGGGTATCTATCTATCATACGAATGAGAAAGCGAATTTGTCGGAAGTTTTTGCGCACCAATCCAAAGGCTTCAACAGATTCACGAGATTGTGACTTTTCATTAACAGCTTGGCGGTGTACCGTTACTTGAGCGAGCGGTTCCCTATAATCAAAGTCTCAGCACAACGAAAAGGCAACTGAAAGGGTTTTCATGAACTACAGCACCATCAATATTCCCATACAAGGTACGTATCATGTGCCAGAAGTTGCCATACCCCCAGTGGTGAAAATTGACGAATCCGACGTATACAACGGTTATATCATCGAGCCGCCCAAACCCGTTATCGACACCGACAATCGTGTTGGCGCCACCGCAACACTCGTTGCAGGTGGGGCGCTTACTTTGGTAGGTGTTCCTTTGCTCATACTTCCTGGTCCTGGGCTGCTGACGATTGCGGGCGGTACGATGCTCTTGAGAAAAGGGATGCGGGGCATCCGCAAGCATGCGAAAAAGAAAGCCTGATAATCTTTCGCCACCTGCGCCACCTGCGCCACCTGCATTGTTTGTGTCACCTCCATCATCCCACCAAAACAATACGGCAATTTTTGGGCATTTTGCTACAATAGCACCATGCTCAAACACGTAAAACATCCACCGCTCTGGCTTGCTATTCTGGCGATAGCCCTCGTTTTCATTGTGATTGGCGCCATCCAAGGTGGCTTTACGGATACCCTGCGCAAAGCGGCTCTCATCTGCTATGAATGTATAGGGTTGGGATAAGCCATGACAGGCATTGCGTCATTCAAGCGCCACCTTGTCCAACTTTTAGCGGCGTTGCTCTACAACCTGAACTTCAAAGGATTCGCGACAGGGACAATCTATCAGGGAAATCTTAAAGGCGTTTGCGTCCCTGGACTGAACTGTTATTCCTGCCCAGGCGCCATCGGAGCGTGCCCTATCGGTTCGCTGCAAGCAGCACTTCTTGCAAGCGAACAGCGGCTGCCCTTCTACATCGTCGGCACGATTCTTGCGTTCGGAGCACTTTTAGGGCGCACGGTCTGTGGTTGGCTTTGCCCCTTTGGGCTCGTTCAAGACCTCCTTGATAAAGTGCCCCTACCAAAAATCCGTAAAGGCACCTGGTCACGCGTACTTTCATGGGGAAAATACCTCGTGTTGGCGGGGCTTGTTATTGCTGCGCCCTTGGTATTACTCTTCACTAGCGGCATCAAAACACCCGTTTTTTGTGCCTGGCTTTGCCCTGCGGGAACCCTTGAGGCAGGCATACCCCTTGTTGCGGCAAACAGCAACCTTCACATTATGTTGGGCGCACTTTTCAATTGGAAAGTGGCGAGTCTCGTTGCGCTCGTGTTAGTGGCGCTTTTCGTCTATCGCCCCTTCTGTCGTTTTCTTTGCCCCCTTGGCGCGCTGTATTCCTTCTTCAATCGATTCGCCTTTTTGCGCTATCACGTGGACAAAGAAAAATGCATAGGCTGCGATACCTGCCTTGGAATCTGTAAGGTTGACATCCGACAAGTAAGCGACCGCGAGTGTATTCAATGCGGAAATTGCACAAGCCATTGTGAAAGTAAGGCGATAAATTTCACGTTACATGATATGCTAGCAAAAAAAGATACCGTTTTTCCGAAAGGCAAAGAAGGATAGACCCATGATTCAGCGCGTGCAAGACATACAAGATATACAGCCCACAGTACCCATACAACAAAAACCCTCATCCGTAAAAACTCGGAGCGTGAAGGTGTGCGCTCTTCTTGCAGCAATACTGCTCATCGGTGGACTTTCGGGATGTCTGCCCAAACATACGATAGAGCCCGACGAACAACCGCCTATTGATAATTCCTTTGAGGTACCACCCCATGATTCTGCTCAAATAGTGAAAGAGGGTCTTCCTGCCCCCGATTTCGAATTTATTACCATTGACGGCACTAAAGAAAGGCTTTCTGATTACCGAGGGCGTCCTGTGCTGCTCAACTTCTGGGCAACGTGGTGCGGTTATTGCCTTGAGGAAATGCCCGATATGCAAGAAATTTCCGAAAGACACCCCCACATTGCAGTACTTGCTATCACGCGCAATGACGACAGCGCTGCTGCAACAAGATTCTTTCAAGATAACGGGTACAGTTTTGTGTGCGGGCTTGACGAGGACGGCTACATCGCTCACCTCTACCCAACAAGTGGAATTCCTTATTCGGTCATCATCGACAAAGAAGGCATCGTGGTAGCTATTTTCGAGGGGAGCGCACCCGATATGTATTCTTACTTTATGGAAGCCCTTAGGCGCGCTGGTGCCTAGAGCTGGTGCCAAGCAAATCAATGCCTAATTAAGCGTCTAAGCGTCTTAAGCGTCTTAAGCGTCTTAAGCGTCGCCTAAACAAGAGATAATCCGCTTCGTTGCCGCTTGTGTTTCGGCTTGCGCGCGTTCGATATCGATGGTTGGCCAAATGCCGTCACGATATAGAACCTTCCCATCAATCATCGTGAGGCAAACGTCCGCCCCCTGTCCTGAAAAAACCAGGTTATAGAGTGGATTGGTAGACGGACACCATGAAGGACCACTTGTGTCGAGCACGCATAAATCGGCTTTTGCCCCTTGTTTGATGTAGCCGCAATCATCTCTGCCTTGGGAAAGGGCGCCTGCTCGAGTTGCAGCATAGATTCCCTGTTCAGGAGTGATGAGCGTGGGGTCAAGCGCGGCTCCTTTGTATATCAAGCACATAAGGTAGAGGTCTTGCATCATGTTATGGTTGTTGTTGGATGCCGCGCCATCGGTTCCAAGCGCCACGCACACTCCTCGGTCAAGCAAGGCAGGTAGCGGCGCAAATCCGCTTCCCAGCTTCATATTGGAAGCGGGGTTGCAGGCTACAAACACCTTCTTTTCCGCAAGAATTTCAATATCGGCATCTTCAACCCACACACAATGAGCAGCTGTTGTCGGATTTTCGAAAACGCCAAGACTGTCAAAATACTGAATCGGAGTCATGCCACCATGACGTTGCTTGCACTCTTCGTGTTCAAGCTTTGTTTCCGAAGCATGAAGCTGAATGCGCAAGCCCGCTTCGCGCGCCGCTTGTGCAACGCCCTCAACCGCCAAGGGGTTTGAGGTGTATTCCCCGTGAATGTTGTAGTCGATTTTGATGCGCCCGCCGCAAGCATGGTGAAATTCCGCAACGAGTGCTTTGTTGAGGTCGCAAATAGGATAGTCGTGATACGGCTTGTTTTCGTTTGCGATAAACCCTTCGCAGATGTTGAGTTTCATGCCGTTTTCCATAACCGCACGAATGCTCTCGCGCGAATTGAAGTACATATCCGACATGCTCACTACACCAAAACGCAGCATTTCCGCACATGCCAGCTGCATAGCCCAGTACGATTCTTCCGCGCGAATTTGGTCTTCGAAAGGAAATACTTTGTCGAAAAGCCATTGCTGCAAAGGCAGGCTTTCGGCATAGCCGCGCAAAAGCGTCATCGGCGCATGGGAATGCGCATTATAAAAACCCGACATCAGCAGCTTATTTTTGCCGTCATATGCATCTCCGAAACGGGCAGCTTCGTGTTCGTTGGGCTTTTCGTGAGCAAGATAGCTTATGTGTCCCTGTTCAACCCCCACCCAAACGTGCTCTTCGAACTCAAGGTTTTCGTTGATGATGGCTATATCGCTGAAAAGCATAGACGCTCCTTTGCAAGGCTTTTTGCACGGTTCTTCCCGCTTTGTTTATTATATAGCCTTGACCCTGACTACAAGTATGCTAAAGTAAATCCCGCACATTTTTGGGGCATTAGCTCAGCTGGGAGAGCGCATGGCTGGCAGCCATGAGGTCAGGGGTTCGATCCCCCTATGCTCCACCACGAAAGACCAAGCAGGTACGCAAGCGTGCCTGCTTTCTTATTTGTCTTATTTGGTGGAAGTCCAGACTTCATCAGTACGGAATGTCTTGTCGGGGAAGTTGGCGGGTATGGTGAGAGTAAAAGTTCCTGTGCCAGGGACATTGCTATCCGCAAAACCTATCTTAAATTCACCAGTAACAACATAGGGGATGCTTCTGTCGAATTCGTATTTGCCATCTTCTCGCTTGGTGGTAGTAAGCTTGAGGTTGTTTGCTTTTCGCAGCACGAGGCTCGAATTCTGATCTTTTTCAGCAACAGAGCTGTTAGCGAGAACAGATAAAAAACTTGTATCATCAGAAGCATTGCCGTTAATACTTAAGTTTTCGAGCCAAACAGACACAATCCCGTCAGTACTGTTAACAACTTTGTAATAAAAATCAACTTGAGCATATTGTTCATCGCTGGCAGCAGCAAAGACAACACTGCTCGCGTAGACCTGCACGCCATGGTCATCATAAACTAGGAGGCGACCTCCGCTTTCATCGACCACAACGGGAGTATCTTGAGCGCTTTTGTCTAACCAAGGAGCATTTCGCACAACTCCTTCACAGGCAACGAGGGAAAGCAGCAGTACTGCTGTTAGCATTGCCACCAAAATCTTTGCTAGCTTTTTCATCGCAGTCTCTCCTTGTCCTTTTCTTTAGAGACCTACCCTCAGCAACGTCCTCGCGCCATCTTTTCAAGAAAATCCAACGCGGGCGCACAATCTAAACAGTATAAAGGAAGTGGGTCTTTTGTCTAATTATATGCTACTATCTTGGTGTTCTGCCAACGAGTTTGACTGCCAAGGTGATGGGATGAGTAAGATGAGTCGACTGAAAGCATTTTTGTCCTGTGTGCTCTGTCTGGTAATTGCGATTTCTGTTCCGCTTCCTTATGTTTGGGCGGAGGAGGCAGACACGATTGTGAATCAAGTCGGCGATGAAGGCGTGCTTGAAGGCGAAGACGATGGCAATGGTGAGGGTGTCGGCGATGAAGGAGACGCTCGCAATGGTGAGGGTGTCGGTGACGAAAGTGAAAAGATTGTGGATCAAGTCCGCAATGACGAAGACGCCCGCAATGACGAAGGTGTTCACAATGACGAAACCGACGAAGCAACCGACGAAGATGCTATCGAGATAAGCCCGACGGCAGCAGGGTATTCAATCGAATATCAAGCCCATGTCGCTTTTGAGGGTTGGAAGAACTGGACACAAGAGGG
>Ga0082212_10002917_pt1 | contig 24524 bp, 16 predicted proteins | sample TergutNt197P3_FD_71548 | JGI IMG/M metagenome (GOLD analysis project Ga0082212, IMG submission 71548) | Neocapritermes taracua P3 segment gut microbial communities from Petit-Saut dam, French Guiana - Nt197 P3 | ecosystem: Host-associated > Arthropoda: Insects > Digestive system > Gut ... | reverse complement strand
GTCTTTACGATTTTTCTTTTTGCATTCAACGAGAACATACAATGTTTCGTCCATTTTTAGCGAACCCGAAAATACGGCAATATCCACAGGATATTCCTTTTTTGTATCGGACGGACGAACTTTAACGCGATGTTGTGGTCGTGTTTGAATATTTTCTCTCGGATAGCCGTAATCTTCGACTAATTGCCTCGAAAAAACCTGAACTGCGTCAATTTCTTCAGGTGTTGTATTTACTTGAACTCCTGAAATATAATCAGTTATCGTTATCGATTCTTCTTTAGCCATGTTCTCTTAAATTTTTGCAAAGATAACGATTTTTTATTTTATAAACCGAATTTCATTTGAACAATTACCTCATTGCAAGGAACGAAGCAATCCAGCGTTTTTATTTTCTGGATTGCTTCGGCGTTACTCGCCTCGCAATGACGTCCCGCCCATCCTCAATTTCCGAACGTCCTTCTTCAGGGTGGTCAGCATGGTGATCCCAAGAATCGTTGCCGAGAACACATAACCGATCGACAGCAAGGCGAGGCCGTTGCTGAGGCCCAATGCCGGTTTGATGATGCCGAGCAGAAAGGGTGAGGTGGACCCCACTACGAAGGCAAACATCAGCATGAAGCCGGTAGCCGATGCGCGGTATTTTTCTTCGATGACGTCGTAGGCGGATGCGAAAATGTTCGAATCGTACATGCCGCGGAATATGCCGAAGAACGACATGGCTACGTAGACCATGATGATGGAACTGCTCTTGGCCATCAGGAAGATGAATGGAGCGCCGATCAGCAAGCCGGTCATCTGCACCAATATTCTGGCACGCACATATTTTTTCGAGAACAGATCGGAAATCTTGGCGCCCGTAAGAACGCCTACAAAAGCGGCTGCATGGTGGTAGAACGTGGCATCGAAGCCTGAACGCGCCAGCGAAAAGTCGAATGTCTCGTGCAGGTAGGTGGGCATCCAGGTGAGAAAGCCCACACCGACAAACTGCATGCCTGCAAAGGCCAAAGCCAGCAGGAGCGCCGTCGGCGTTTTGAAAAACACAAGAAAGCCCTGTTTGGCGCTGGCCTTACCCGTTGATGTCGCCGAAACCGAAGGAGCAACCGTATTGCTTTTCTTCATCCGGAAGATGAGGATGATCCCCAGCAGGACACCAAACCCGCCGAACAGATAAAACGTCGCGCGCCAGCCATACCGCTCGGCGATGGCGCCAACCATGTACCCGCTGGCGATGATGCCGACATACAATGCCGTCTGGTGGATGGACAAGGCGGTCGCCCGCGACGTGACGTCATGATTTTCGCTGATAATGGAATTGGCGGAAGGGGCATAGAAGGCCTCCCCGCCTCCGGTCGCTGCACTGCGCAGTATCATCAGTCCGATCAGTCCGGTGCTGAAACCGGTGCACAAGGTCGCAACGCTCCAAAAAAGCAGCGCGGTGACGATGATGTATTTCTTGTTGATCTTGTCGCCGAAAAATCCCGCTACCGGAACAAGCAAACCATACACAAGCGTAAAAACGGAAGCTATCAATCCCATGTGGGCATCGGTCAGGTTCAGGTCGTCCCTGATCATGGGCAGCACCACGTTGAATATCTGCCGGTCGGCCTGGTTAAAGAAGAAAGCCAGCCACAACAGCGCGACTAATTCCCATTTATAGGGGAGAAATGTCTTTTTCATTTGAAACAGTTAATGTGTATCATCAATATTTTTTCTTCGCTTCGCCCAGCAACCGGATACCGCCCATGATCCTGTCGCGATTCTCTTCGATAGTCGGGCCCCACCATGACTGCAAGAAGCCTAACAACAACTTGTCGTCCAAGTTCTTTTTGCAAAAATCGGCTGTGCCGCCGATATTCAGTTCCGGTGATTTGGTTCCAAACCATTTGCCAACTAAATAAGCGCCCGTGGGTATCTGGTCGTAACCTGCCCGGTTCAGCTCGATATATGCCTGGATATACTTTTTATCCACATCATCGAAGGTGTCGTAGTACCAGTTACTCTGAACAACCGATTTCGGCATCTTTTTGAAGAACTGCTCCGGATGGTTCCAAAGCATGTAATCAGGCCATATCCAGGCTCTTGAGCCATTCCTCTCCACCTGCGCGACTAAATGGTAGAAGTCGCCCCACCAGACTTCATTTTTCCGGATGATGATATGCCGGTGGTGCGACTGATGTCCAAAACCTTCTTCATCCATACCCAGATGGAACAGGCGCGGCTTGTCGAACAGGTCGCACACCTCGTCGATCAGATGGGTGCATACCTCATAATAGACATCCGTAGAGACCATGCGTGCATACTCGCGCATCCAGGTGTTGTGACCGGCCGAAAAGTTCAGCTTCGGGATCGGTTCGATCCCCGCATCCCGCATCCGCTTCAACTCTTCCCGCAATTTTTTGGGCGACCATGCGCCACGGACGGCAATCTCGGGATGGCTTTCGTACTTCACCGCGTCGCCCAGATCGATGACGATCAGGTTACCGCCATTCTTTGCCATCGCCTGAACGGCCTCATGCCACAAAGGCTCATCCAACTCCAAGTCCGGGCGAAAGCCACGAAACGTTCTGTGTGGTGAAATATACTCCTCCCACATGTTAAAACTCAGGTGCAGCAGGCATCCCCAAATTTTTTCCTCATGCTGATGATTCATAAAGATTACATTTAGATTACAATTTGACCGGTTGCCCCGTGTCGACGCTTTCGTAGCAGGCGTTGATCGCCTCGATGGTTTGCCGGTGCCACCTCAGGTTGATTCGCGGCGTCTTTGCGTTGCGGATGCAATCGGCAAATTCGTCCATCAGCCCGATCCATTCGTCGAAATAGGTATATTGCACGGTGTACCTGTCGTTGGGCTTGCCGTTATGATACACGTTCGGGCCAAAACAGTCGGCCAGCATCACGCCCGCACTTCCACAGATGTTGAAGTTGACCTCCATCCGTTTGGGAAATATCTCCCAGCCCGGCCCCGGCACTTCCAATTTTTCTTCGAGCCGCGACCACGACGGGTCGAGCAGGAAGCAAACGCCGTTCTTCATTTTCCCGTTGACGAGCAGGACGTCCTCCACCTCGAGGCCCGTGCGGATGTTATGCCCTACTTCGGCAAAAATATAGTCGAAATCGCTTCCGGTAAGCCACCGGATCATGTCGAAGATATGGGGATGGTCGCACAACGCACCGCCACGAAAGCGGGGATCGGAAGCGTTCAGCGGAACCCTTTTGCCGTAACTGTCCTCCGGGACGCCTTGCCATGGGAACGCCCAAACAGGCGACAGCGTGATGTTGGTGGCATTAAAGCTGAGTATGTCGCCCAGCTCCTGCTTTTCGAACAACGACTTCATGCGGCAGACGACCGGATTGTAGTGCATCTCCAGTTCGATCTGAAAGACGATACCCGACTGGTCGACCAACCGTATCATCTCGTCGTACTCGTCCATGTCGAACGTCGGTATCTTCATCGAAAGGACATGGATGCCCCGCTCCGCACATTTCCTGACCTGATGGATATGCCGCGCATTGGCCGAGGCAAGCACCACCGCTTCTATTTCGGGGTGATTCCCGAACATCTCCTCTTCGTCCATATAACAGGGAACATCGTAATTGCTTGCTTTGAAAATATCCCTGACACGCTCCGATTCGGCGCAAACGGCAACCCAGTCCAACAACGGGTTGTCATTCAGTGTCTGGTAGTATTTGCGCGTGTGACCATGGGTCAGCGATAGGATAGCTATTTTTATCGGTTTCATGTTTCCTGTTTTTAAATGGTTATTTTTTTCCTGAGTTGATTGGATTGAAAGACGGCATCGACGAGCGTTGTCAGCTGTTGGTGTCGTTCCTGCGAAGCGGCCTGAAGCTCAGGATGCCTGCAGGCATCAAAAGCAGCGCGCACGAACTCGATATCCGGCTCGTCTAATCCATACAATTCGAAATCGACATCGCGGTAGGCTTTCTCGCCAGCGGCGGTAAAGGTGTAAATCGAGTTTTGCGGCTTTTGCGTGTCGACCACCACGTCGCTGGCCACACCCCGGCGGGCAATAATCTCGTGCCGGTCGATCATGGACGTGTCTTTTTCAAGCCCGGCGCCCACCTCCACGCTGCAGATGATCCCGTTTGACAGTCGGGCAACGATGCTGCCCGCCGTTTCGTTCAGCACTGCATGAACGGCGACGATGGGGCTGTCACCCAAAAAGGCGCACAGGTCGCACTCCCGATAGATCAACGAACGGAGCGTCCATTGATGTTTGTCGCCCATAGCGCAGAAACGAAACATGCGCGGGTCTTCAATCGTTGCGCCCTGGATGATATTGCGCAGTTCTACAAATTTCCGGTTATATCGCCACGACTGCAGCGGGATATACTTTTCGGCATCACTTTCCTCCGTCAAAAAGCATCCCGGAATAAACTCCTTCGCTTCGACGTTCGCTATCCGGTATTTCTCAAGTAAGCTACCGATAGCGTTTGCTATTTCACTTTTCATTTTTGATTAATTTACAAACACTTCACGCGTGAAAAATATTTTTCAATAAACCGGGCATTGATTTCGTCGCCGCCCGGCGTATTGGCGCTTGACCATACCGGAGGAACGATGCCTTTCTTTACACATTTATCGATGGTCGCAATTTCCAACCAGTGGGCGATATAAAAATCAACGATGTTGGAAACCGGCGCAAAGGGAGTGGCAAACCCTTCGATCGTGAGCAGCGCGTCGCCGACAGGATTGTAATCGTCGATACAGACGTCGGCCAGATCGAAGAGATTCAACTTGTTAGAATGGCGGATGAAATGATCTTTCGGCATCTCGTTTTGCCAGAAGGAGGAGCTGACGGCAATAATTTTTGCGCCTGCTTTTTTAGCTTCCATCGCTGCATCGATCGTTGCCGGATTGATGCCGATATTGTGGAAGATGACAAGCACCTCGCCGGGCTTGATTTGATAGTACCGGACGATGCTGTCGCCATAATTCTCGGCCCTTTCGAGTTGGAGGTACTTCAGTGCCTGGTTGAAAACCGACAGGCCTGTTTCCATCACCGGGTTGATGTTGGCCAGCCCGCCTGCGCGGAAAAACATTTCGCCCATCACCATCGTGGTATGTCCGCCACCTCCATAGACATGGATCAGTTCATCTCTCTCAATAGCCCCGACCATCAGGTCGGCAGCCTTGGCAACGTTGTCGGCTTCCTTGTCGCGCACTTGCCGTAAAATCTCAATGGCCTTTTCCAAAAAGCCCAAATCACAAGTATTCATTTTGTATATATTTTAAAATTCCCTCAATTTTTTCACTTCGTAAAAAGAACTCCTTCGCACCTCGACATAGTCAAACAAGTTTGCCTCTGCACTCGGTTTGTCGTCGTTTCTCAATTCTCTTAATTCTTAATTCTTAATTCTCAATTCCCTAAAACCTCCCCATAAGCCTCCCCCAGCACATCCCACATCTCAAGCGCGCGCGGCGCGGCCAGCGATGTCCCGTATCCGCCGCGGTAGGTCCAGCCAAACAGGCTTTCCACGCCCATCTCGTCATACAAGTGTACAATTTTTTTGATGTCGTCCAAGTTTTCGGGTTCATTATAATAATCCATCAGCCATCGTTGACTGCCCTTTCCGTATTTTTTAGCCACATCTACCGTCCGTTGCGTGATCGACTTGAAATAGCTGAGCGGCAAACTGTAATTGAGGATGGTCGTGCTGAACACGTCGAAGGCATCCACCTTGCATACCTTTTCCCAATCGTCGTACCCGCGGTTTTCCTTTACGTAATAGGTGTTGATGGTTGCATGGACGCAGCAAACGATCTTGCTGGCCGGGCGAATGCTTTTGATCATTTCGGATGCAGTCTTCAGGATGTCAAGGGCATTGTCTTCGCGGAAAGCGATCACCTCCTTCGTCATCACGCGCGGCATCGCATAGCCGTAGCGTTCTTCGAACAATCGCTGACATACCGGGCAGCGGCACGACCAGTCGTCGCCCGGCCCTCCGGTGATGGAGGCATAGCTTTTGGGCAATGCGTAATGCGGTTCGTCCCAGAAGAAGCCATCGGCATCCACATTACGGGCCAGTTTTTCGCATATCCCGAAGAAATAATCGCGGAAAGCCCTGGTATTAAAACAGGCAGCCGGCAGCGCCTCGTCCGTGAAAGCCGACACCTGCCGGTTTTTCACGTTGTTAGTCAGGAAATTGCTGGGCGGTTCGCCGCCAAACCATTTGCCGATGCCCCAGGTATCCAAGTATACCTTCAAGCCCAAATCCTTTGCTACACTGGCGACCCTGATGATGTTGGGGAACCAGAAGTCGATGTCGAACTCCGACAGCGCCAGTATAACCGCATTGCAGTTATGGTTGATCATTTCCCGAAAATCTTTTTCGGCATGCTCCGGGTAGCTTAATCCATAATAGCTTACCCCAGTTTCTTTAACACTCATAGATTTTTTAATTTAATTATTGTATAACAGTTGTTTATGATTTCTATTTCCGTTCTGCCAGTAGCGCATCTGCCGATTTGGCCAGCCCCGACATGATTTCGCGGTAACGTTTGGCCGTAGGCGCCTTCTGCGATTTCATGTCTTGCAGGGGCGTGTTTCGGATATTTTCAAAAGCCTTGTTGTAGACCTGCTCCAAAGCCTTCAACTCGTCGGGCGAGATGGCGGCGGCCTTTTTCGCACTGGCATTTGCGGCATCGGCGTATGCACGCGCAACGGGCAGGTACAGATGGTCGAACAACTCGTACTGATAGGAAGTGCAATAGGTGTTTGTTGCGTTGTTGACGAGCGTTTTAGCAAAGCAGGGGTTGACATCCGCGACGGTATGCAGCCGTTCGTAGGTTGCATTGAGCGAATAATCGTCGTGCAAAGAAAGCAGGTCGCGGAGCAGTTCGAGGTGGCCTACAAACTGCTTGCCGGCGCGTTGTATTTCCTGTTGTGCTTTCTTGTTGGCCGGCGTTCCTTGCGATGCGATGTTCAGATCGGCGATGGCGATGTATATCAGGTTTTTCGCCGTCGTTCGCGCGATGTCGATCAAGTCGCGCTGCAGGAAGGGCTCTGCAGGGTCGAAGGGCAGTTCGGCCAGCATGCGAAACAGTTGCGGGGCAGCCGCCAACTGTTTGCGGCAGTCGAGTCCTATCTTGTTCCATTCGCGTTCTTTCGAGAAAAACTGGGCTGGTCGGGAGAACGACCAGATAAGCGTCGGCGACCATGCTTCGCCGAGCACATTGGGATAGGTCATCGGCAGAAAGGTCTTCCATACCGTTTCCATCTTTTCCGGGGCGCTGCGGTAGCGGGTACGGCAGAGGCGCTCTAATGCGGGGAGCGGGCTCGACTGATTGGGATGCCAAGCGTTCCACGGGAAATATTCGAGCATCAGGATATCGGCATGCGACATCTCCGGCCAGAAGATATACCCCTTGCAGAACGGGTCATCCGCTGCAAAGGCCACCCGTTGTTCGATCAGGTCGTAATTGGCGCGTATATCGGCAGCCGCTTCAAGGGCTTCGAAAATCCCGAACGTGTAGGGGAATTTCCCGACAACATCCCAGTTTGTAAAGTTCCTGTCGGTCTTCGTGTCGGCTTCATAATCCCAGATGATCGTCTTTTCCGGGTCGAGTTCCTTGATCAGCCTGGGTACTTCATCGACGCTCCACTGGTTATAGAAATCCCATCCGGCAAGCAGGACGGGTGCATTGGGATATTTTGCCCGTACCTTGGCGATCAGTCGGCGGTAGGTATACAGTTTGATTTCGAGATTTTCCTCTTTATCCTTGAACATGCGGCGCTCGGCAAGTCCGATGGTATGAAACAGTTCCGGTTTGCCATAATGCTTGATATGCGCCTCTGTCAGGTTGAAATAGTGATCGAGCCATTTGTCGTTGCGTATATCCCACACCAAGCCTGTCTGTTCGGCATATCCGCCTGACGACTGCACGAGGAGGTCGGGCTTGAAATGTTTGAGAAACGCGATGGGCGTGCGGCTATACCAGTGCGTCATCGTCCCGAAATCCTCCGGGTGCATCAGGTCGCGGTCGAACGCATATTGCAGGATGTGATGGCGAAGCTGTCCGCGGTATTGCAGCGACCAGAACGTGGTACGGTCGTCGTAGCCCGTTGTCGCTTCGGGGAGCGGCTTGTCGTTGTCGGGGTAAGGCACAATGTCGGGATAGGCCTTTTGAAACACATCGTCCATGCTGATGCGCAGCATGAACACGTTGAGCCGTTTTTTGACGATCCAGTCTATCTCGCGTTCCCAGTCGTCGGGCCCCCAGTGTTCGGCCTGAAAGCGGTGCAGGCTCCGGTGGGCGAAATACCGCAATCCACGGTATTCGAACCGTGGCGATTCGGCGATGTCGAGTCCCGTCATGTCGAGCGATTCCGTCTTTGGAACGACGTCGCCGTCCCAAAACCAGGAACAGTTGGCGCGTGTCTCAAAAAAGTGGTAGACCGCGTACAGCGTCGAACGACCGCGACTGCCTGACAGAAAGAGCAGATTGCGTTTGCCGTCGTTGGCCGAAAGTATATGATAATCGTCGGTACCTGTACGAATCCGGAAGGGTGGTATGACCTTTTCTTCTATGGCCGTTCGCACAAAGCGGTTGACGGCATCCGATCCGATGACGATCAAATTGTCCGTATCGCTTGCTTCGGTCGTGATGTCAAGCCGCACGCCGGTACACTGTTCATAGTATTTTTGAAACTCCGTCGCGGCCACGTCGAACGGTTTCCCGCGATCGGCGGGCTTCAGGATTTTCCATCCGGCAGCCGCAACGGGCAGGGAAGGTTCGGGCAAAGCCGCGCCATCGTGCGGTTTTCGCGAAGAGGTGCTGACGAAGCAGACCCATGCGACGGTAAAGATGGCGAATATTTTTTTCATGTCAATAAATTTTAAAAATTAGACTTGTAAAAAGATACGTTGCATTTCATAATATGAAACATATCTTCAGATGGTAATAATAATATGAAATGTTGAAATAAACAAATAAAATTGAAATAATATGATATTTTAATTTTTCTTCAAGCCGATAAACCAGCCATATCTCGGTAGTTTGAACGACGGCTGTTGCGTGTTCGACACGATTTTTCCTTTCCCCGACAACTTGCTCACGGGCGCAACATCCGTTTGAACATGGACGGTTACCGGTTCTTTTCTGAGATTGACAACGACGAGGAGTGTCTCGTATGCGTCGCTCCGTTCAAACGACAGAACCGCCTCGGATTGATCGTTGGCGACATAATTTGACTTGCCCAAAGCGCTCAATGCCGCGTGTTCTTTTCGCAGCCGGATCATTTTGCGGCAGAAGTCAAAACGCGCTTTCCCTTCTTTTGTTTTGGCGTTCGACCAGTCGATCGACAGGTTCCCGTAGAGGCTGTGCCTTGATTTGTCGGCTATCTCCTGTCCGTTGTAAAGCATGGGTATGCCGTCGAACATAAAACAGACAGTCAGCGCCGCCTCTACGCCGTCGACGCCCCAGTGATGTTCGCGGCGTTTTTCGTAATCGTCGTTGGAGATGTCGTGGTTGTCGATATAGTGAACGAACCGTCCGCCTTTGGGCTGGATGCTGTCCTGTTTGATTTTTATGGCGGCGAGGTCGCTTGCCGGTTTTTTGCCGTCCATGACGTCGCGAATGACCGGATAAATGGGAAAGCCATAGCTCATGTCAAAGGCGTAAAGCTGGTTGGCCGGACGCGAGCCTTCGGAAAGCATTCCGATGTCGGGACGGATTTTTTCCAATCTTTTGCGCGCTTCCTCCTCGAAGTCGAGCGGAAGCCCGTCGGCAACATCCCATCGGAAGCCGTCGGCGTCGAAGTCCTTTACCCAGTACGCCAGATTGCCCCACAGGTATTCCCGCAGTTTCGGGTTGTCGAAGTTCAGTTTTGGAAACAGCCACTGCCCCAGAACGGGGTTTCCTTCGGTGTCGCGCACGATGAAATCGGGGTGCTCGCTGATCAGCAGCGCTGTCGGTCCGCAATGGAAATAAACCACATCGAGCAGCACACGCATCCCGAGGCTATGCGCCTTTTTGATGAACGTCTTCAAGTCATCGTTTGTTCCATACTCCGGATCGACGTTGAAATAATCCTTGACCCGATAGGGGTTTCGCGGATTGTTCAGCCCCGACTTTTTTTGGCGGGGGCTCCAAAATTCCTGTCGCATATCGTCGTCGGCCGGGGTAACGGGCCAGAGGTAGACAATGGTAATGCCCAACCGTGCCAGGTGTTCCAGTTTGGCAGTTGCTGCCGACAAAGTACCCTCTTTCGTAAAGGCGCGCGGATTGATTTGGTACATGATCCCGTTATTGACCCAGTCGGGCGCCCGGCGTGCCGTCGGTTGTTGCCCGTTAGTCGCATCACCGCTTGTCTGACCAAGTGACAGCGTAGTGACTGCGACGAGCGAGCAGATAATGATCAATATCCTTTTCATTTTTAAGACATCCAGGATTAACGTTTTTCCCACAACTCGATTTTCCTGAAATGTATTTGGTGTATCGTGCCGGCGGGCGGTTCAAATGTAACGACAAACCCCATTGAAACGGTGCTTTTCACGGAAAGATCGAAGTCAAGCGAGAAGGTGCGTACTGCTCCCGTTGCAATGCCAGTCGGAGGTGCGACGAAAGCCAGCGCCTGCTGTTCGACGTCATCCGTATCCGGCAGATCATCGCCCGATGCGACAACAATATACGCATTGCCCATCACGCCGGACGTCTCGTTGACGTCGACATCAAGCCTGTACGAGCCTGCTTCCAGTTCAACCGTTTGATACAGTTTGCCGTTCGTTATCGTGCCTACCCCCCAAGCCGAATAAGCTATGATAACCAAGGTGCCGCCTCGCTGGTTATCCACATTCCCGTTTGCCAAGCCAGCCTCATTGTATTTCCAGTCGACAGCCTTGTAATACCGGTTCTGGGAGACCAAATCCCCCATCACAAAGGGGAACTCGGTATTCTTCAGCAGGTGGGTGATATTCACTTCGTAGGGGAACTGTTTTTCTGCCACTTGTGCGAAAAATGTATCGATCGCTGTGGGAACAGGCTGGTACATGGTTCTGTATAACAACGGTTTGCTGATCTCGAAGTCGGGTATGGTTGTAAACATTTCCGACGGATCGACGATCATCGTCCGGTTGTTACCATCCCTGTCCGTATACGACAGATTGATGCCAATGACCGTAGCTTCAGCTCCATACCATTCGATAAGCAGCCCTTCGTCATCATTGAACAGTGCGCTTTTTATCGCACGGTTAAGCAGTGAACTCTCATATACTTCCCCATACGACGATTCTTCCGCTTCGACGGCAATGGATGCGCTGCCGGCATTATCGTACGAGATGATCTTGAACGCATACGTCGTTTCTTCCAGATTAGGGATGACCACCTGAAAGGAGTTATCGGCATGCGTGGCGCGGTTTACGGGTACGGTAATCGAATCCAGCATGCCTGCCTGTTCGTAATATATTTTGCAGGCGGCAACTTTCGGGTCAACGATTTCCCATTCCAGTCGAATCCTGTTTTTTCCGGGATAGGTTTTCACCGAATCCGCCTTTTGCGGATAGATGAATGCGCCATCCATGTATTTCTTGTACTCGTCTTCTTTCGTACAGTGCGTGAACATGACACACAGGACAAGCATCAACGGATAGATTATATTTTTCATCGCTATCTTTTTTGTATTAAACATAAAACACTTCATTATTGAACGATGTCCGACGGTTCCTGTCCCCAAAATTCAACCTCGTCCACCTGAAACCGTTCGAGACCCGACCATGTTTCCTTGACTAACAAACGGATATATTTCACATAAGGGATATCCAGCGGAAAAGTAAACTCATGACCGTTCCGCCAGGCCTCCATGTCTTCTTCCGAGTTTGATCCCAGGGGTAATCCGGACGGTTTGATCATTTCGCCGTCAAGCAGCAGCGTCCACGAATCCCATTCGGCAGTCGGGTTCATGCTGCCCCATATCTCGAACCGCTTGATATTACGGTCGGAATATGCCATGCTCGTATATTGACCCCCTCTTTGCCACATTGTGAACCGGCTCAGGAGAACCTTTTCGACGCCCAAGTCAAAATTTACCCAATGCGGCCATTGGCCGTCAGCGTTCGTTACGAGGCACGGATCGCCGGCTAAGCGTCCATCCCAAATGGCAGAAGTCACATAAGTTCCGCCATACAACGTAGCATCGCCCGGAAGGCGCAACTCTTTGAATTGCAAACGGTCCAGCATTTTTTCAAATCTGGGTGTCAAAGTCTTGAACAAGGTGTCGGTGGCGTTGTTCCAGCGGTCGCGGACGTATACGCCGAAAGTAGTCTGTCTCGGTGCAAAGCCGCGTGTCGTAACCGATCCTTTCGGCATTTTCGTGTAGAAAGTTTCACCCTGATTCCAAAAACCGATACTGTCGACATAATTGAAAACAATGGCCAAATCCGCTTCGTTTGGATTTTCAAACGAAGCGGTTGCTCCGCCCCAGTCTTCCATCAATTCCATGGTTTTGAATACTTCCTGAAAATTGGGCGACAAGGGTTTTGCCTGTATGGCTACGGGGTCCGACGCCTTTTCGCTCCTGTTGACGGAGTAAAAGTTGACGGTATACACTGAAGTGTCCGCAAAACCGTTAATGGTAAGACTGTTAACGTACGAAGATGCTTTCACCTGCCGTAACACGCCATTAATCAAACATTCGGCCCTCACATACGAGAGGCTCTGTCCGGGAGGAATATCGTAGGTGAACTTCAGTGCGCCGGCAAGGCGTTCCACTTGAATGTTACTCACCGGGCCGGGAATGACAGGATCATCTATCTCCGGCACGCGGTTGTTTTCTTCCTTGCATGCATTAAAAAACAGCACGCAGGCTATGATTGGAATAAAATATCTCATAATACTTACATTTCTAAACTCTAAATTCTAAACTCTAAACTCTAAACTCTAAACTCTAAACTCTAAACTCTAAACTCTAAACTCTAAACTCTAAACTCTAAACTCACCACCCCGGATTCTGATCCAAATTGGGATTAACCGACAAGTCGAGTTCCCGTATCGGCCAAAAATAGTCTTTGGACGTAAATTGCGGAATGAAAATCGTTCGGATGCGATTATACAGATCAGTGTCGCTCTCGCCGATATCCCATCCCCTGATCGGTTGGTTGTGCCATTGTTCCTTGGCTTTTTTCCACCTTCTGATTTCCCAGTAACGATGGCCTTCATTAGCCAGTTCGATGAGTCGTTCGCGCTGTATGATATCCCTGAAACCATCCTTGTTGGCCGGTTTGGTCTTGAGCGATGACCGGGCATAATTTGCCCACGAAGCCTCAACGCCTTCCAGACCGGCTCTTTTTCTCACTAAGTCGATCCACTGGTATGCTTCAGGCGATGGCCCCGATGCTTCGTTGATGGCTTCGGCGCAAAGCAGATACAGATCGGCCAGACGAATCACAGGCCAGGGATAGGCGATGACCGTATACCCGGCGTTGGCGCTGGTAATCGTGTTTTGATAATGAACCACTTTCTTGCAAAAATATCCGGTTGTCGAAAAAAGCATAAAATTTATCCTGCCGGCAGGCTGGTTGCCTTTTGCCTGGATGACCCACTGGTCGTCGCAATCGGTTTTGCCGAGGCCGTACCACAAGTTGCCGTCGAAAGCAAGGTTGGCATAAAACCTGTTTTCACGGTCGAAATGAAGCGTTGCCGTCTGGTAGCCTTCCTTGATGTTGTACTTGTCGGCTGCTGTGGCCGTTCTTACGTTGTATCTTTCCGCATATTGACCGCTTGAATCCCATGCCTCGTCTTCATCCATCGGTACGCCATGGGAAGTATAGAACATTTCGGCGATTTTCAACGGGGGAGCCAGCAGTGATCGCGGGTCCATGTTGTTGACGAACGATCCGTCAACACGCGGGGTGGCTTGTCGCTGCAAATCGGCAGAACTGCTGTTGGTGTTGGTCCACACGACTTCGTTGTTGAGGGTTTTGTTGTACTCGGTTATACTGTTGCGGATACTCATCTGCACCACTAAGTCGGGTGTTATGTTTTCGGTAATGCCCGGACGGTATTCAAACAGGGCAAATCCTGCTTCGTGGCAAACGGATATGGCGTTACGGCAGGCAGTAGCCGCTTTTTCCCATTTCGATTGATCGTATGTCTGGTTGAAATACTGTACGCCCTCCTTGCTCTTGAAGTTTGCATAATCGGTATTCCCGTTGAATAGCGGGCTTGCGGCTTCCACCAGTACTTTTGCCTTGACAGCCATGGCGATCGGTCGGGTAGCCCTTCCCAGCTCTTCTGCTTCCCGTATCAAATTCAACGGCAGGTCGGCAATCGCTTCGTCCAGCAGGCTGACGATGTAATCGAAACATACGTCCACCGGCTCCCTGCTTACCTGCACTTCCTTCACGCCTGCCGATACGGGCAGGTTTTCCCGAATGAGCGGAATCGGGCCATACATCCGCAACAGCCAATAGTGATAGTATGCTTTCAGGAATTTCACTTCGGCGGCCCACACTTTCTTTTCAAACTCGTAAAGACCGGGAATGTCGCCATTCATTCTTTCCAGGAAAATATTGCAATCGCGCAAGGCATTAAACATGGGCTTGCCACCGTTTAGTCCGTTCCAGTAGTTCAAACAGGGGCTGACGATACCCTGACTTCCTCTGGCAATTATTTCAAACGCATCGTTATAAAAATAAAGTCGGTTTTGCGGGAAAGGAACCCAAAATTCATCCGCAATCAGGAAAGCCTGCGAACTGAGACTGGCATGCGCCGGCATATACGAATAGCAGGTGAAAAGGTATTTTTCGGCCATGGCTCGGCTGACAAAAGCATTGTCAATTGTGGCAATGTTGTCGGGTACTACATTCAGGTAATCGCACGAGTAGAACATGCTTGCCACGACAACTATTAATATAATCATTCTATTTTTCATGACTTTCAACAATTTAAAATGATACGGTAACTCCAATGTTATATGATTTTTGGATAGGGTATCCCAATCCGTTGCCACCCATTTCGATGTCCCAGAGCTTGAACCGGCTGAAGCATAACAGGTTCGTTCCGTTGAGGTAAATCCGGGCGTTGTTCAGGTGGTATTTCTGCATGAGTTTGGACGGGAGCGTATAGCCCATTTCCAGCGATTTTAACCTCAGGAAAGCGCCGTTGCGCATGAACCATGTATTTTTCGTGTTCCATTGCCAGTTTCCACTGTCGTCAATGTAAGCGCCCGGTGTATTGTTGGAATTGGGCGTAGAACTGAGGCGCGGCCACAAGGCATAAATATCCTGCGATTCCTCCGACCAGTAGCTGTCGGCATAAGCTCTGAGCAATTGATTCTCGCCATAGAGACTTTCATTAGTTGCCGGGTTTCGCCAAATGTTACCGATAAACGGGCTGGTAGCGGCGGCATTTATCCAGAAACTCGAACGGGCGGAGCCTTGAAAGAAACATGAAAAATCGAAGTCTTTAAAGCCTGCCGAGACGCCGAAGCCGTAAATGATTTCAGGGTCGGTAGGGAATCCGATAGGCACCATGTCTTCAGTTGAAACTATCCCGTCGCCGTTTACGTCCTGGTATTTTATATCGCCTGCTCCATAAGGCCCGAACATCTGTACCGGCGAATTGGCAACCTCCTCCTCGTCAATAAACAGTCGCTTGGCGATCAATCCCCATTGTTGCGACAGTGAGTGGCCTATATGCTTCCTGTATTCGTTTTCATAGTCGGGTTCTTCATATACCAGAAATTCGCTCGTTGCAAACGTGAAATTTGCGCGTGCCTTGAGCCAGAAATTCCGTCCGAAAGAGTTTGTGTAATCGATGGAGCCGTCCACGCCCTGCGCCCGGGCTTCGCCCACATTGGCTCTTTCGACGCTTGGAAGCCCCATTGTTGCAGGTATGCTTGCCCTGTCCATCAATATATTACCTCTGTGTTCACGAAAATAGTCGGCTTCGATCGTAAATTTTTCAAACAGTCCGAGTTCAAATCCGATATTGGTTTTTTTCGCAATTTCCCATGTGATGTCTTCATTGGCGCTACGGGTGACGCGTACGCCGGTGCGGTTATAATAACTACCCAGATATCCAAAATTAGCGCCGCGATCGGTGCTGTTCATATCCACATTCGAGAGGTAGAAAAAACGGTCATTGGCGCTGCCGATGGCATCATTCCCCACCAGACCGTAGGTGGCTCTCAACTTCAGATTCGAGATGGCGTCGACTTGCCAGAAGTCCTCTTTCGTGACTGTCCATGCAAGGCCTGCCGATGGGAAAAACCCCCAGCGTTTCGATTTGTGGAAGCGTTCGCTACCGTTGTAACCGAAATTGAACTCCCCGAAGTACTTGCCCTTGAACGAATAGGTGGCGCGTCCCGACAGTCCGAGATTACGGTGCGGCAGCGAGAGTTGCAGGTTGGTGGCGCCGCCTGACAGTTCGTTGCGCAAGGTGTAAACCAGCATGCCGCTGATGGTATGGTCCATGTTAAAGGTACGGTCGTAATTGCCCATGATCTCGATATAGGTGGACGACGACACCTCCTTGTCGCCCAGGCGGTATCCAAGATAGTCTGTGCCCGTTGTTTCATTCAGCGGCATGAGGTTATAGGTGTCGGTAAGCCGGTTGTACATGCCCACCGAATAGTAATAGGGATTGTAAAAGCGTTGCACGTCGAAATACGAATAACGCGAAGTGTTGAACAGTCCCCTGATGGACAGGCCTTCCGTCAGGAACGACAAGTCCTGTTTCAGTTCGAATTGCGCGTCAATCTTGCTTCGCGAATAATCCATGTATCCCCTGACCATTTCGGCGTATGGATTGATATAGCCTGCTCCCAGACCTGCATTACCGAACAGGGTATGGTTGATGTGTGCATTGTCGGCATCAGGTGCATAAAAGGCAGGGAACAGCACGGGATTGGCGCGTATCACCTGCCGGTATACTTCGGCTCCGCCATTCATCGGTCCCGTATAGTCGTCGAAACTACCGATCACGCGAAGTGTGGCAAGCGTGGTTTTAGTCAGGTCGAAATTGATGTTCGACCGGAAGGAGTAGGTACGCAACCGCACGTTGTTGTTGAAATTGTTCTGCCTATCCACTTTCAGGTTGCCATTGTCCTGATTGAACGTGGCCGCCAGATAATAGCGGGCTACCTTTCCGCCGCCGCTGGCGTTCAGGTTGAATCGCTGTACGGTGCCATATTCCTTGAACATCTCGTTATACCAGTCGGTTGCCGGATACGCATATTTGTTAATGCCGTTCCTTGTGTGGTCGATTTTGTATCTCGAATAGGGTGTTGCGCCAAGCGGGTCGCGCGTCAGTACGGCCTCGTTACCCAACTCCATATAGGTGATGGGGTCGGCCAGTTCAAGTTTGCGTGTTGGCGAGGTGAAGGCGTTTTCCACACGCACGGAGATGTTAATCTTGCCTTCCGAGCCTTCTTTTGTCGTGATGGAAATAACACCGTTCGCCCCGCGTGCGCCATACACTGCGGTGGAGGTTGCATCTTTCATGATTGAGAAGTTGGCAATGTCGTCGGGCTGCATGCGTGCCAGGTCGGTTCTTGTCACCTCGATACCGTCGATCAGTATCAGCGGGTCTTTTTTATACCCGAATGTTGTCACGCCGCGAATAAAGAAGTCGGCATTATCCTGTCCCGGTTCACCGCTGCGTTGATAGGAGATCATCCCGGCAATGTTGCCTGCCAGCATGGTGGTCACGTTGCTCGACGATACTTTTCGCATGTCGGCCATGTTGATGGAGACCACCGACCCGACCAGGTCTTCCTTTTTCTGCTTGCCGAAGCCGATGACGACGACTTCGCCAATTTCGGCGATGTCTTCCTGCATTGTGATGGCGAAGATACGACGTGCGCCCACTTCGATTTCCTGCATTTTGAAACCTATGAACTTGAATTGCAAGACCGAAGTGTCGCTTGGCACGTTGAGCGAAAATTCGCCGTTGACGTCGGTAATGGTACCAATCGTCGGGGTGCTCCTGACCGTGATATTCACACCCGGCAACAGGTCACCGTTGTCGTCGGATACTGTTCCTGTAATGCGGATGCTTTGCTGCAACACGTAATTGTCCCTGTTTTCAGGAGCATCGGCTGCAAGCAAAGTCAATGTGTGCGTGAATAGCAATATTACGCACATCGCTACATCTTTGACATAATGGCATTTTTTGTTTAGTTGCCTCATAGAGATTAAATTTATTAGTTATACATATATGTTTTATTTTACTTCATGAATCATGTTTGTGCTGTTAGGGTGAAGTCGTCTCGCGTAGAATCACGGGGCCGACGAAGGCGATGGAAGCGTGGTGTCCGACCGCCTTGATATCCTTGACGGTAAACACGAATTCGAGATATTCCGATCCTTGTGCGATTTCAGACAGATCAATTGTAATCCATTCCTTGCCACGCTGATCGAGGGCGATGTCCTGTTCCAATACCGGTCGTCCGTTGATGAACAGGCTCAATGTCCGGACGTCGGGGTATTGATTGTCGATACGCGTGTCGGCGATAAAGAGGTCGGCAAGCAGTTTCCCTGTATGTTTCGGAACGGGAACGCTCGTTCGAACCTGTCCGTAATCACCGATAGCCGTCGATGTGTTTGCAGGCAGCCCTATTCCGGTACATGACACGCCGCAACGGTCGAACTGTCCGATGACGAACGAACCGTGAACGACGGTCGATTTCAGCCATTCGGCCGGATTGACTTCGAGCAGTCGTTTTCCGCCCTTCGGAGGTGCCTGCCAGGTAGCGAACAACTGTTGCAGGTCTTTCTCCTGAGCCTGTTCGTTATAGGGCATGATCCGGTTGGCGGGGCTTGTTGCCAGCTTGTTCCACTGTTCCGCTTTTTGTCGAAGCTTGTTGGCCGTGGCCTTTTCCAGTGCGTCAATATCTGTTTGTGTTTTCCAGTAGGACACATATTCGTCGATTGCCTTAAGTTCGCCCAGTTCGGATTTGATTTTCTCTATGTTTGGCAGAATCGACGTTACGGCCTGTTCAATCTTGCTTCGGAGCTCCTGTGTGTTTCCCGTTTGCATCAGCGTGAACAAATCCTGTTCCAGCCCCTTGAATGCATATTCCGGATAATCGAGCGACGCCATTTTGCGGGCCAGACTGGCGGTTGCCCGCATCGGTTCGAGGTATACCTGTTCAAGCCGTTCGCGGTCGATGGCCGATTCCTTCGGCGCTACCGTCGTGAGACGTTCGGCCAGGACACGCAGCTGTTCGGCCTGTTTGAGCGCTGCTTCCCGATCATTGACGTCCTTCAACCGGGGCGGCCAGTTCAGATTTGGCGTGTAGCGTATTCCCGGCAGAAGGAACTTGTTCTCCAGATCGGCAAGAATTTCGTCGTATTCGTATGCAATGTCAATGCCTTCGTCGCCATAGAGATAGCGGTAAGCAGCCCGACGCTGTTCGGTCCAGTCGTGCTGTTCCGGGTTCCATGCCCATTGTCCCAGCATGACGACTTCGTATTCCTCGGGCCAGCCGTCGCAAACAGCCCAGAGCAAAACCTGGTCGGTATAACGTGCAGCGTCGCGAATTTGTTCATACTTGGGATTGCCCCATCCGTGCGACATCGGAACCATGTCCAAGTATCCGGGCTTCCCTTTGCGCGTACTGACCATGATGCCGCCCGAATGAGAAATGCCTCCTTGTATGCCGCCGTCTGCCAGATTGAACCACCAGCCCGGTTTGAGCTTGATCCCCATGCTTTGCGTCATCTTCAGGTCGTTTTCGCAGGGAACACGCGTAAAGAACCAGAGGATTTCGTCGAAACCGTTGATTTTTGCCATTTCATGGTTCAATGGTCGATCGATTGTTCCGTATTCGCGTAACGGCGGTGTGTAGGCTATCTTGCGACCTGTCATCTTGTGTTTCATTCCGAAGTCGAGTACCGTCTGTACCAAGCCATGCGGGTCTTCGCCCGCGCCGGTATCGTCCAACGAGATCCAAATACCGTCGACTCCCAAACGTATCAGTTCGCCGAACGTCCCGAGCATGGAATCGTACTTCGTTTTCGGTACGGCGCAATCGACGGTACCATAGACGAACAGTCCGCGGCGATGAAATTCCCGAATAGCTTCACTGATTGGCTGCACGTCTAATTCCTGCCCTGCAGGAAGGCCCATTGAAGCTTTTCGTGCCGGATAGAAATAGTTTTCTTTCACGCGCGGGTTGTCGCGAATGTCGGAAAAGTTGATCCGCGCCCGGATATAGGCATCCATTGCTCCGGGCACGAGGTGATGATGCAGCACGGAATGTGGGCGTCCACGCCAGGGGATGCTTGGCCAGTCGCGAACTGTCGCGACGCTGACATGCACCGATTTTCCGGAACGTCTCATCAAGTCGAACAGCGCATCGCCTCCGTAGACGACGCCAAGCGCGTCGGCAGCAGCCACCAGCATGGTACGGATGTTCCCTTCCTTGATAAATCGCAGGACAAAACCGTTCATGCCCGGCGATTCGGAGGTGAGTTCGATTTTTTCAGATTCACAAATCTGTCGGATACGGTTGTTTGTCGACGGCAGTCCCATGAGAATGACCTGATTGATGTCCTTTCCCAAGCTGTTTTCCGGTAATACGGCGACATCCTTGCCGAAGCGCCGTTTCAAATGCAGTTGCATCCGTTCGGCGGCATAGCGTTCCGTCTCGGAAGCATCGTTGCCAATAACAATGGCTATTTTCCCGTCGGCAGCGAGCGTCCAGGCTTCACCTGTCGCTTCATATTCTTTCGGTAACGGGGAAAATTGGGCATTTTTCATTGTCGGGCTGCACGCTTTCGCATCCCAACAAGACGATTAAGCCCAACAGTGCAGTCAATTTTTTCATGATATTCATTTTTCTATATATAATATTAATGTACGCTTACATTATTTAATATGTAAATCCCGTGCTGTTTTGCCTCAACCTCCGTATGCAGTCTATCCGGAAAAGCATTACTTATCCCATCATCCTTCGTTTGCCCAAAAAATTGAGCTTCGCTAACGGCCAAAGATACAGAAAATAACAACGAGCATTTCATAATATGAAAATTAACTTTACGATGTAATAATAATATGAAAAGTAGATATATGCAAATAAATTATAAAACATTTTTTATGTTTTAAAACATGAAAATGTTATATCGTTGATAATTAGTAAGATTTCTTTGCTTCCATACCTGTTCTCCGATTATTTAGAGAATGGCAGAAGGGTTTAAAAAAAAGTAATGTTTGCATCTGAATCTTGGGCGCTTTTTCCCGTGCAAATTTGTAATCATTTAATACATAAATATTTATTCAATAACTTCAATCTTCCTGATCATAATTTTTATCAATAACAACAGTTATCTGCTCTCCTCCATCCTTAAGAAAAACACTTCGAAGCGTATCTGCGTTGATAAGTTCGATCCCGTCTTCGTAAGTCAAATTCTTTCTGATTTTGCCGTTTATCATGAAAAATTCATCTCCGGTTCTCACTCCCGCTTCGTAGTAGGGATTATCTTTAAAATCTGCTATGTGATCCACAATTAACTGTCCCGAAGGCGAATATTTTATGGAAAAATAATATCGCCTGCCGTTTGGATTTACGATTCTCTTAAAATTCTTTATAGGTTGCAACCCTAATTGACTGTTTTTTAAATCAAAATACACATTGAACCGTTTGAGGAAATTTTGACCGATAAGACGTTCGCTATGTATTCGCCGTGAATTGTCCAAAGTATAAATTCGCAGCGAATCTGCAATAAAATCATTAAATAATCTACTGGTAACGGTATGGCGAATATAATATCCTGCACTACCTAAACTAACCCAGACTGCGTCATCTCTTTTATTAAAGAAATCAATCTCTTCCTTTGTCGGATGCACTAACACGATATCTTGAGGCATACCGGTATCAATAGTATATTTTCCGTCAACAGTAATTGTATCTCCATCCGAATATTCGATTTGCATGGGAAATTGAACTTCGACATTTCCATGAAGAGGCAACGTGTAACAATTTTTCGGCATTTTAAAACCGTTAGCCTGATGTATCTCCAAATAATTGTGTTCAAAATTCAGTTCCCAAACGTGAGTCGTATCTTGAAAAGGAAGACCAATGATTCCATCTGCGTCCGTATTGAAATAAGTCTTATAGTTAAAAACCCGTAAGTCTTGATATGTCAATATTTCTTCTCCTACCTTTACTGTTTGGAAAATTTTATAAAACGACCCTGAAACGTCGAGGTGGGAAGGCGACCATGATGAACCTATTTTGATTAAAGAATCCGGACTATTCAATTTGATAATAGGATTAGTTGCACAAAATAAAGAATCTAAAGCAATAGGGCCACCCCAACCTGTATCAAAAACAATTTTTGCAGAAACGCCTTCACCAAGAAGTACAGGTAGGATTAAAATCAATTACACTTCAAACCAGAACCGGCTTCCTTTGCCTTCTTCGCTTTCGACGTGCAGTTCGCTGCCGTGCTTTTCGATCAGTTCGCGGCACACTATCAGACCTAAGCCGCTACCCTGTTCGCCTGCTGTTCCCTTGCGCGACCGGGCACTGTCCAGGCGGAAAAGTTTACTGATTTGTTCAGCGCTCAGGCCGACGCCCGTATCGCTGACGGTAACGGTATATACGGCAATATGTGGCGACGGCATCCTGCTGTCGGACAGCGATGATGACACCGTCGCGTCATTGCGGGGACGGCAGTCCAAAGCAATCCGTTGCGTATCATCGTCCCGGATTGCTTCGTCACTCCGATCCCCGCAATGATGGAGGGGCAGCGTTCGAGGATTGCCATAAGCAGGCGTAACCTCCAGCGTTACCGTTCCCGCGACAGTCGTAAACTTGACCGCATTCGTCAGCAGATTTCGTATGACAACGGACAGCATCGCGGCGTCGCCTGTAATATCCGCGTCGTCGGGGATGCTGACAACAAAGGAGACGCCTTTCTTTTCCGCCATATTCCGAATCAAGGCAATGTCGGAGCGGAGGCGGTGCGCAAGGTTGAAAGTCGCGGGGGTGTAGGTGATACGTCCTGTTTGCAGTTGTGCCCAGCCCAGCAGGTTATAGATGAGTTCCACCTGTCCGTCGGCCGAGTTCAGCAGTTCGTGGTAGTAGTCTATCAGTGTGTCGACATCCCACAGACGGCTGTTCTGAACGAGCAGCCGCAGCGCGTCGCGCTGGGCGACGACGGGGTTGCGCATATCGTGCGAGATGATGCTGAAAAACTTGTCTTTGGTAGCGTTCATCTCCGACAGGGCGGCGTTGCGATCGGAAAGGGCAAGGTTGTGGCGCGAACGCATGCGAAGCATGTACCACAACAGCGCAAGGAACACGACACAAACCGTTACGCCCCCGGCCAGGAGCCACCTGTGAAGGTTTTGACGGGCAATAACGTTTTGCTGACGTTCGATTTCGAATTGTTTTTTTCCTGTTTCATATTTTGCGTTCATCTCTTCCGAAGCGCGAAGAGTCGTTTCTCTGGCTAATTCCTGTACAATCAAATCAAATTGTATCTGATATTGTATGCCTTCGCGGTATCTGTGTTGTGCAATGGCTAATTCGTAAAGGTGTTTGTAGCAATTTTTTTTGTTTTCAAGTTTTCCCAGGTCGGTAGCTATCTGCAACGCTTCCCGAATGTATGCTTCCGATTGGGCATAATGGCCTCTCATCAGTTCAATATTACCCAGCTGTATATAATTGTTACAAAAAGTAGCACGACCAAAAGGACGTCTTATCTCGAGCGACTGAAGCGCATACTTTTCTGCCAGATCCAAATCAAAAACAGCCATGGCGCAATCCGCCAAATCGGCAATAATGACTCCTTTCAAATAGAGATTGTTCTGAGTCTCACAAATACGTAATGCCTCCTCAAGATAACCTTTTCCTGTTTCATGCTGATGTGCGTTTAAGTATGCAGCGCCCAGCGCGATAAGTGCGGAAGGGTCTTCCGGATTCAGGGACACCGATTTTTTCCCGTATTCAACGGCTTTTTCCATGTCGTCTAAATTTGAATAAGTCTGAGACATCATGTAGTAAACCGCCTGGAGTTTATCGGTATCATTCAGTTGTTCATAGATTGACATCGATTCCATGTAATAGTCCATCGCTGTCTGGTACCAGTTTATGGCGAAATTAGCGTTAGCTAAATGGAAAAGCACGTATGCAGTCAACGATTTATTTTGTTCGCGCACCGCCAGGTCATGCGCCTCTTTAAGTATTGCCATTGTCGAATCGGTTAATTGTTCGCGGTAGAGCGCTTGTGCCATGCCCGTAGCGTAAGCAATACGTCCTTTCGTCCAGTCAAGTTGTTCACTCAGGTATTTCGATTGTTCTAAATACTTTTTTGCTTGCTCTACATCAATATTCGTATATTTAAAACCTATCTGGTAATATAAAAAGGCCAGTGTGGTATCCTGCGGGGCGACAGCCGCCAATTGCAGCAGGCTGTCCAACTGTGCATTTCCGGTAGGCTCGATTGAATTGAGAATTGAGAATTGAGAACGTTCCTTAGTGTAAAAATCAAATAATGTGTCGCTTTTCTTCCCTTCGGAAAGAGACTCGTTGATAGATAATAAATTGGTATGT
>Ga0082212_10002916_pt1 | contig 24535 bp, 23 predicted proteins | sample TergutNt197P3_FD_71548 | JGI IMG/M metagenome (GOLD analysis project Ga0082212, IMG submission 71548) | Neocapritermes taracua P3 segment gut microbial communities from Petit-Saut dam, French Guiana - Nt197 P3 | ecosystem: Host-associated > Arthropoda: Insects > Digestive system > Gut ... | reverse complement strand
GCGAGCGCCGCGCCCCCCTTATCATCGCAGAAGCAATAGCTGATAATTACCCGGTCAACATCAGGAGCTATTGTTCCCGCGAACTCTTCAACGCGCTCGAAAGGGACGTTGATCGCTGCCGACACATGTCTTTCAGCATAGCTTTCTTCCGAACGCACATCCAAAACGATCGCGTCGGAGTTCAAGCCCGCGAGTTCCCGCGCTTCGTCCGAACTCAGATGCGCAGGATTAAATCTGGAGTTGTAGCCCTCCATCGACGACACCCGCTGTGTCTCTTCGGGAGGAGCTTGCACCGGCCGGGCGCCGCCGCATCCTGTCAGCAGCGCGGGAACGAGCGCCAACGCTATTATGGTTGTAATGAGTTTCCCGAACATACTACTTACCAAACAGGAGGGCAGCCATTATTTTGCTTCACGCTCTCCCGCGCCACAGACGAAAGGTGGCGGGATATGACCGCCACCTTCCGGATATTATGTACTAAAATCTTAGAATTGGTTTTACCACAGTTCCTTCATGGCAATCATGAAGCGCCTTTTCCGCGTCCTTGAAGTCGTAAAACTTGTTCAGGTTGTCGATCGGCAGGCGGCCTTCCTTATAGAATTTGACAAGCTCGGGGATGAAAACCTTCGGGTTCGAGCAGCCCTCGACCGCGCCGGTGACCGTCACGGACGGGTTCATAATGTGCCTCTCGAGCTCTATCGGAACTGTCGCCGGGCCGGTCACGCTGACAAGTACGCAGATGCCGTTTCTTGCCATGCAGTCGAGCATAGTAACGACCATGTCGGGTACGCCGGCGCTTTCAAGCGCGTAATTGACGCCTTTGCCACCGGTTATTTCCAATATACGAGCCACGACATCCTCGCTGCGCCCGTTTATAACATGCGTCGCGCCGGAGTGAAGAGCCTCTTCGCGGCCGCGGCGGCCGTGAACCGCGATAATCGTTGAGCATCCCGCGATTTTCGCCGCCATAACGGCGCCAAGGCCGACATTACCGCATCCGAAAACGGCTATAGCCGAGCCTGGGCGAGGTTTCATACGGTTCAGCACCGAACCGGCGCCTGTCTGTATCCCGCATCCGAGCGAGCAAAGCCTGGAAAGCACCTCGTCGCTGTCGACGTCGATTTTGACGGTATTGCTTTGATCCGCAACAACATAAGTCGCAAACGAACCCTGACCGAACATGACCCCTATCTCTTCGCCGCCTTCGCCTTTTACGCGTTTCGTGCCCTCCCGCAGATTGCCGCCGAATAGGTATTCAAAGTTGGACTCGCAGGCCCACGGTAACCCGTCTTTACAGTTTGCGCACTTGCCGCAGCTCGGGAATGACATTGCGACCCGGTCTCCCGGCGCGAAATCCGAAACGCCTGAACCGACTTTCTCGATCACCCCGACGCCTTCATGCCCGGCAATATACGGGAACTGAATTGGTAAAAACTGCTCTATAACGGCTATGTCCGTGTGACAGATACCGCACGCGACCATCTTTACCAGCACCTCATTGGCTTTTGGCTCCGCAAGTTCCACCGTTTCGAAACTGAGTTTTCCTTTTTCGCGAGTTACCGCCGCTGTGATTTTCATAAAACAACCCCCTAATTATTATTACAATTGAGAACCTCTAAAAACCTCTGGTTTTGTCATCCTGAGCTTGCGAAGGATCTCAATACATTGCAGTACAGGCGCTTGGAGATTCTTCGTAACCTCAGAATGACACTTTGTGTAGTAAATAGAGGTTCTCAATCGATAATGGATAATTGTCAACTCTCACTGTATGAGCATACTCTGTTCCTGCCTGATTCTTTCGCATCGTACATAGCTTTGTCGGCCTGCCGGAGAAACTCGGCGACTGTGCTTCCGGGACCCGGCACTATCGAAGAGCATCCTAAACTCGCCGTCACATTCGGCGGAGACACACCGTTGACGCTCGGAAGGTCGGTTCCCTGGATTTGCTCACGTATCCGTTCGGCGACATTGACGGCGCCTTCAGGCGAAGTATCCGGCAGCAGCACCGTAAACTCTTCCCCGCCCCACCGGAACACCAAATCGGACGCGCGCTGTAATGCCGCCGATATCGCCCCGGCGGTCAGTTGCAGAACGGTATCCCCCATCTGGTGCCCGTATGTGTCGTTAAACTTTTTAAAATGGTCGATGTCGATCATCAGTACACTCAAAGGCTCCTTCTGCCGGATGGCTTGCGACCACAACACGCCGATATGGAAATCAAAACTCCGCCTGTTCATCACGTTCGTAAGCTGGTCTACCAGGCTTTGCTGCTCTATCATGCGCATTTGCTCAACGATCATACGGTGAGTTTTTATCCTTGCCAGGACGACAGCTTCTTTGAACGGCTTCGTTATATAGTCCACAGCGCCGAGCAGCAGCCCTTTTTCCTCATTATCCGCGTCTTCCAAACCCGTAATGATTATCACCGGGATCGAGCTTGTCTCGATCGATTCTTTCAGTTTCCCCAGAACTTCGAATCCGTTCATACCGGGCATGATTATATCAAGCAGTATAAGGTCCGGCCTGTGTTCCAACGCCTTGTCAAGCCCTTCCGGCCCTGAGTGGGCGACCTCGAGTACGTACGGCGCATTAGCCGCCCCCGCAGCGGCAGCCGCTTCGGAAGTAAGGATGTTCTTCAAAACAGCCTGATTGAGAAGCGAGTCGTCGACAACTAAAACCTTAAACCCTGTATTCTCCATAACTTTCAACAGTTCCTCACCATATAATCGGGTTTCCATCAATGAAATCTGTTATTCTCTATATACCATAATCCACCGGATTATTCAAGCCCTATGCCGCGCAATACGGCTGATGAATAAATAAAATTTAATATGCATAACGTTGTTATGTAAACCATATACGCCTCTTCGCTAAATACCAAAACTTCACTCGCGGGTACTGGTATATATTGGTAATATCCCCCATATATACTGAATTTACTGAAATATTCAGGTGTGGACAAACCTGTGGGAAGTGTTGACAACTTTTTGTACTTATCTGTCGCCCGGCTTACTTATGTTAACCTGCACACTTCCAAATCTCGAAAAAAACTTGCTGAAATTTTGTAAAATTTGCGTAAATTCTATGTAATAATATGACATATATGACAGATTTTTCTCATTGATGCATAGGCGATTGTGAATATTCATTTAAATTATTCATCATTAGGTTACACATATACTATCTGTAATATTATTATGCGATTTTTGTGGCAAAAGTTTTTATTTACTGTTTGATATATCCTGGGGTATAATATCCGCGGGACAGAACAGAGACACGATTGGAGGACAGTAATACATGGACTACTCAAATGTCAACATCGCGCTTTGGGATATCATAATCCAGATGGGTATAATCGCAATAGTACTGCTTCTTTCAAACCTTCTCCGCAGAAAGGTAAAATTCATAAGAAACTCTCTGATGCCGACGGCGGTCCTTGGCGGTTTCCTCCTCTTTATAGCGCGCGCCCTCGGATTCAATCTCAACAGTGAATTTTTGGAAATACTTGTTTATCACGGTATCGCGCTCGGCTTTATAGCGATGTCGCTGCGCGTCCCCGATAAAGCCGAAACGGGCAAAGGCAGCATGACAGGGCCCAGAAGCGGCGCCATTATAATCGGCTCCTACCTGATCCAGGCGATCGCCGCCCTCGCGATATCTATCGGCCTTGCATACACGTTCATGAAGGATACTATGTTCAAAGCAGCCGGCATCCTTCTTCCGATGGGGTTCGGTCAGGGTCCGGGCCAGGCGAATAACATCGGGTCTATGTACGAACAGAACGGTTTTGTAAAAGGCAGAAACTATGGGCTCTCGCTGGCAGCCGCGGGCTACCTTGTAGCTTGCATCGTCGGTGTTATAGTTATCAATTATCTGGCAAAGAAAAATAAGGTAAAAAAGTTCGCGGCCGAGGAAGTATCCGGCTCCATGTCGGTCGACGCGTTCCAGGATGAAAATGAGATACCGATATCAGAATCGGTAGACAAATTCTCGATACAAATGGCGTTGGTGCTTATAGTCTATTTAGCCACATATCTGCTGACATGGGGGGTCACTTCGTTCTTGTCAACATATCTGCCTGCCGTGGGAGATATGCTCAACACCCTTTTATGGGGTTTCAACTTCATCATAGGGTCGGCGCTGGCAATGCTGACCAGGGGCTTGTTTAAAAAGCTGCGAAAGACTAAGGTCATGACAAGGCAATACCAGAACAACTATCTGCTCAACCGTATTTCCGGCTTCTTTTTCGACCTCATGATAATAGCCGGCATCGCCGCGATAAATATACTTGACCTCAAAGGTTTATGGCTGCCTTTCCTCCTGATGGTGGCGGCCGGAACCGCAGTAACATGGTTTTACCTCAGATGGGTCTGTAAAAAAGTGTATAAAGGGTACTATTACGAGGGTCTTCTTGGTATGTACGGCATGATGACGGGGACTATCAGCTCCGGGGTCATGCTTATCCGCGAGATCGACCCTGAGTACAAGACGCCCGCCGCCAACCAGCTTGTCATCGGTTCCAGCTTCGCGATCATCCTCGGGATACCTATGCTCGTATTCGTAGCTATGGCGATCAGGTCTGATTTGATGACATTTGTCACGCTGGGGCTTTGCATCGTTTATTTTGCGCTGATGCTGCTTATAATCTTTAAGGTCAAGGCGAAAAGCGGCACCGCCGACGCCGGTGAAGAGCCGCCGCCGGATGACAGCGAATAGATCATAGGTACAGGGGGGTTTGTAATGTCGGGACATTCAAAATGGCATAATATCCAAAGGACCAAAGGCGCCCAGGACGCGAAAAGGGCGAAAATATTCACTAAAATAGCGCGTGAGATGATCGTCGCCGTCAAGGAAGGCGGCAGCGGCGACCCCGCAAACAACTCGCGCCTGGCAGCCGTCGTCGCGAAAGCCAAAGCTGCGAATATGCCGAACGACAATATCAAACGGACTATCGAAAAAGCACTCGGGACTGCCGGCAGCGACAATTTCGTTCGCGTCACATACGAAGGGTACGGCCCTTCCGGAGCCGCTGTGATCGTCGAAGCTATGACCGATAACAGAAACAGGACGGCAGCGGAGATCCGCCATCATTTCGATAAGTACGGCGGCAATATGGGCGCTGCCGGCTGCGTTTCCTGGTCGTTTGACCGAAAAGGCGTCATCATCGTCGATAACGAAGACGGTTCGCTTGACGAGGATAAAGTTTTCAACGATGCGCTGGAAGCCGGTGCGGACGACATAGAGTCAGGCGGCGGCGTTTTCGAGATTTACACATCCCCCGACGATTTTATGGCTGTCAACGATGCTCTCGACGGGGCCGGATACGTATTCCTCTCTGCTCAAGTCGAAATGGTCCCTCAAAACAGCGTCAGCCTCACAGATCCCGACGATATAAAGAACATGGAGAAAATGCTGGATCTGATGGAGGACAACGACGACGTACAGAACGTCTGGCACAACGCGGTGATTTGACCGGCAGCCGGGAGCCATAGACGAGTAGGGGTTTAAAATCTATGCATAAAAAAGCGCTTTGGGTCACGCGCACCGCTGTTTCAGCAGCGCTGCTGGTCGTACTGCAGGTGGCGACGATGGCTCTTGGGAATCAAATAATAACCGGCGCTGTCGTCAACCTGATACTTATTGTCTCTGTTATGATCTGCGGGCTTTCCACCGGGCTGACCGTCGCTATAATATCCCCCGTTATGGCAAAGCTTTTTGGGATAGGGCCTTTCTGGAGCCTTATACCTTTCATTGCAGCCGGGAGCATTATCCTCGTGTTGCTTTGGCACTTTATAGGCAATATGCACCTGAAAAACAAGTATATAGCCTATATATCCGCGCTTGTTGCCGCCGCTGCCGCGAAAGCCGCGTTCCTCTATACCGGGATCGTGCGGATCGCTATACCATTTTTGCTGGAGCTCTCTGAGCAGCAGTCGAAGGCGGTTTCCGGCATGTTTTCATTCTCGCAGTTTATCACGGCGACTATAGGCGGCGTCTGCGCGACGATCATACTTTCCACGCTGAAAAAGGGCATAAAGTCTGAGTGACTTGACGGATTTCTGCCATTCAACTGCCGCCGCTTGATAAAACCCTGAATATCTCCCTGTATTTCAAGGCGCTGCGCGGAGCGGCGCTTTGAACTTCATAGGTCGTACCGTTTTTCAACCCGAAAATCAGCGTCATTCGGCCGACGACTTCAAACTGGGCGATCTGCCCCATATCGAACTTTACGCCCGCGCACTGAAATGTATCGCGGCTTATTTGCGTTGCGCCTTCGCCCACGAGCTTTTTCCCTACCGCCGTATCTACCTCAAACAGCCGCTCGCCCTCGTCGGCGCAAATCGGCCCGCTCCCGGCTTTTCTTATTACTTCTTCAAGCTGCCCTGCCTGCCACCTGTCCCATTGCGTAATTGTGGAAAACGGCAGCGCTTCCGCTTCCAGCAGCCCTGTTTCCGTGAATACCGCGTCAAGCCCGCAACTGCAGAAGAACCGCGAGCCGGCGGACTTGATAGTACCTATTCTCTCGCATTTAGGGCAAAGGTACAGCGTAGTTTCTATATGCTCCGCAAGGTTTTTTCCTTTATAGCGTTCCAGCCTCGTCAGTTGACGTTCATAGGCGTCTTCATAAATATCCCGTTCGATCACGGCCAACACCTGTTCATTTGACATCGCCTTAAGCTCGGCTGCTGTATATCTGCCGACTTTCCCGCCCGTCATTCTCCCTTTGTGCCTGCCGGAAGCCCAGCGCGGCGTCGTAAAGTAGCCTCCTTCGATCCGGAACGTTATCAAGTCCGCCCCGCTGGCCTTTACAAGTTTGGCTGTGGATAGGGAAACCGGCCCGGTCACACCGTTAAACGAGCGGTTGCCCTCAGCAAACAAGCAAACATTAGCCCCGGCTTTCACCTTACGGATCATTTCCTTGATTGCGGACAGGTCGGTCCTTGCTTTATTTATCGGGATCGGTGAGAACACAAACTTCAAAACCTTAGAAGCAAAGCCTTGCCTGTATGTGTGCTCGCTTGCCAGAAAATACATGTGCCGGGAAAACGCGAGCGCAACAAGCGCCGGGTCGAGGTCTGAATTGTGGTTTGCTATTATCAGGCTCGGTTTGTCCGGCCCTTTTTGCTTTACGCATCTGTATCCCATCATTCGTTTGACGACAGGGCCCGCCACAGGCCGCAGCACAACGAACACAAACCGATGCCATAAAAAATGTTTCATTAAGCAGCCTCCTTGTAACCCCCGTAACTCCCGTAACCCTCGTAACTCCCGCAACCCTCGTAACCCCCGTCCCCTAACTCCTAACTCCTAACTCCAAATGTGAGCTGCGCCCACAACCCAAAAAACCAGACTACTTACTGCTTGCTCACGCGCCGCGTAAACGTGGCGAGCACCTCACTACGGACAAAGAAATTCGTGTTTTTTATTAGCTTTCTTTGTCCGTAAGGTACTAACTCCTAACTCCTAACTCCTAGCTCCTGATGGCCCTGCATTCCAGATAGTATCTTTTGTCGCGCGCGTGACCGACAGAGAAACTCTTTTTTGGGAACACGCCCCCTGCGGCTACTGTTTTGAACAACTCGGATTTATCCATCGCGGGCAATATCAGCCCCACACAGCGCTCCTGCCCGGCCAGGCGCTCCGCCGTATCCGCACCGTGGATATAATCGACACGGCAACCGGTACGCTTGATTTGCCTGTCCAGGAATTCTTGCAGCGCCGTCAGCATATCGCCGATGCAATCCGCGCTGATGCGGACTGCTCCGTTTTGGGCGCTTGTGATCCAGCGCAACTCGTACACGCCCCCGTCAGGGTTATCGTATTGGCCCCCGTCAGGCTTGTCGTATTCGCCCCCGCCCTGCGCAGCACACCTATACCCGTCCGGGAAAGCGTTCTCAAGCGCAAAAATCATCTCCGCCGGATCGACGTCAAATACGACGCGGTGTATCGCCTCGAAACTGATTGCGGGGTCGTATACATTATTGACCTCTGCCAGAGCGCGCCGCGCCGGATGGTTCTCCCTCTCTGTGTCGTTCAGGCTCTGTTTCAACTCATCCCAATAAACCTTTGCGGCGGCGAGCGAATGGTTGCCGTCGCCTACTGCCATGAGCATATGCTTTTTGCCGTCAGGCGCGCCATTTCCGCCGGACGCGCCATTTTCGCAGGGCGCGCCATTTCCGCAGGGCGCGCCGTGTGCGCAGGACGCGTACAGCGAGCGCATTGCCCCCGTGACGGCGACCGCGTCATCACCGGATACGCGCCTCCCCCTGACATGCCCGCCGCCTTCCATCAGGTCGAAATCATACAGAAGCGGCAGCTCATCCGCCCTTTTTGACAGAGGCTCTATCACAGCGCCGGTTTTATCATCGATGAATACCATAGTATGCGGCAGCTCCAGCCCTGCCGAACGGCGAACGCGTATACGCGCCGGCAGCCTTTCAAGTACCGTACCCTCGCTTGCGAGGATCGCCGCTTTACCACCGGAAAAGTCATAATCCTCAAGGTCGACAGCCCCGACAAGCCCCCGGCGTATACGCCCGTCCGGCAGCGTCCGCTCCACATAGACAAATGAATCCTTTACGACGCGCAGGATCCCTCTTTGCAGATAATCGTTCATGGCCGCGCTGATCTCCCCGGTCGTTTTTTCCTCATCTGTTTCGTCAAGAAACGCCTCGGGGATGATCAAATGGAGCGTCGACGGCGCCCCGCCCACTTTTTCCCGGATACGCTCCCAATAGTCCCGCTCGGACGAAAACTGGTCGCACGCGATAACGCTCCATTCCTCCATCGGGACTCCCTCAGGTATTAAAATATCCGCAGCCGTAAAAACGTCTCTTTTCATTCCGCCAGCCTTTCTGCACCCCTCAGCTCTGCAGCCTGCATTCTATTCCATGCGTTCCTCGTTCCGAAACACCCTCACCAGTTCCCTGATGTACTCGGGAGTCGTACCGCAGCATCCACCCACGATTTTTACCCCGAGTTTTATGAACGGGAGCATCTGCCTCGCAAATTCCACCGGGCCTATGCTGTATGACCCGGTCCGGGAGTCCGGAAGCCCCGCGTTAGGCTTGACTATCAGCGGCAAGTCTGTCGCTTTTGCAATACGTTCCGCCGTATCATACATCTCTTCCGGCGCAAGGGAGCAATTGAGCCCGACAGCCGCCGCGCCCAGCCGCCCGGCAGTCTCAGCAAAACTCTCCGGCGCGCAGCCTAAATAAGTGCGGCCGGTCTTATCAAACGTCATCGTCGCAAGGACAGGGAGCGCTGTATTCTCCTTCACAGCGCATATGGCAGTTTCAAGCTCTGTCAGGTCGCTCATAGTCTCGATTGCCACTAGATCGGCTCCGGCGTTTTCGCCTGCTGCAGCCTGCTCCTTGAACAGCTCATACGCGCTTTTTACCTCAAGGTCGCCCAGCGGCTCGATCATCTCGCCCAGCGGGCCGATATCGAGTGCGACTTTCGCCCTGTCTCCGGCTGCGCGCTTTGCTATCGACACGGCGGCGGCAATAACCTCCGCAGGGCTGTATCCTGCCGCGCGCAGCGCGTTTGCGTTTGCCCCGAACGTATTCGTAACGATGATATCACTGCCCGCGTCGACATACATCCGGTGAACGTTTTCAACGACGCCGGGCGCGGTCATGTTCATTATATCCGGCCTCTGCCCCGGCTTAAGCCCGCTTTTCTGAAGCATAGTCCCAATAGCGCCGTCATAGAAAATGAAACTCCCGCGGCTTTCAAGCAACATTGACTGCTCACCTCGCTAAACGTAATTTCTATTTGTATTTTTTTCGCCGGTATGATATTATCCAGTTAAGCTCACATAATAAAGGGGGTTATGACAGTGGAAAAATACATTATTACCATCAGCCGCGAATACGGGAGCGGCGGCAGGCACATAGGGGAGTTGCTGGCAAAAGACCTCGGTATACCTTTCTATGACAAAGATATTATCCATATGGCCTCTGAAAAAAGCGGGTTATCAGCCGGATTCATCGAGAAGAGCGACGAGAACATACCGAACACGTTTTTACACAACTTGAAATACTCCGGTTACACAAGTTACGATTCCATCTCGTTTTATGACACCCCTGTCACCGACAAGGTATTCCTCGCGCAGTCAGCCGTGATCAAGGAACTCGCGGCAAACGGCAGTTGCGTCATAGTCGGGCGCTGCGCCGGGTATATCCTGCGGGACGAGCCTGCGCTGGTCACCATATTCATACGGGCTTTTATAGAAGACAGGGTCCGTCACGCCGTGGAGTTTTACGAACTGTCTCCGCAGAACGCCCTCGAAAGGATCAGAAAAATAGACAAAGGCAGGACAAACTACTACAAATACTACACGAGCCGCCAATGGGGCAGCATAGACAACTATGACCTCGTTATCAACTCGTCGTTCACGGGTATCGGCGGCGCCGTCGAAGTTATCAAGACAATGCTTAACGAAAAGAAACAAGCATGATCGAAGGAGCTCAATGAAACGATTATTATCAGTGATCCTCGCGGCCGCTCTGGCATTGCTGCTGACCGTTGACACGCTTGCGGCGCGGAGCGGCTTCAGCAACTTTACATATACGGATAATTATACAAGCGGACAGTTCGGCGACGTCGGCGGTTCGGAATGGTATGCGCAATACGTTGAGGGCGCATGCAATTACGGCTTTTTCAAGGGGAAGAGTTTTGACCTCTTCGACCCCGGAGGGCCGCTCACGGTCGGTGAAGCGGTGACTCTTGCGGCGCGCCTTATGAGTATTTATCAAACCGGGCAGGCTGATTTCATCGAGTCTTCCCCGTATTATGAAGTCTATGCGGAATATGCGCTGGAAAACGGCATCATTGACAGCCACTTAGATTATACCGCCGACGTCACACGCGCCCGGTTTGCGGAACTGCTCCGAAACTCGCTGCCCGGCGACGCGTACCCCGTGATAAACCCGATCCCCGACTATGCCATTTGCGACGTTGAATTTGGCGCCGGTTACGGCGGCGCTGTTTATACGCTGTACAGGGCAGGCGTGCTGACCGGATCCGACCGTTTCGGCACATTCTTTCCGGATATGAATATCACGCGAGCCGAAGCTTGCGCGGTTATGGTCCGGATCGCTGATCCGGATGCCCGTATCAGAATCGATCTTCCGGCGCAGATACCTGCGGAAGTCATATTCCAGCGAAGCAATGACGCGGTTTTCCTGATCGAAACGTTCGACGAAGACGGCGAAACGATAAGGACCGGGAGCGGGTTTTTCATATCCGGCGCCGGTCTTGCCGTAACGAACCTTCATGTCATCGATAACGCCGCAAGCGCGATCATAACCTTATCCGGCGGGGAAGAATACCCTGTGCGGGGCGTACACGCGGTAAGCGACGAACATAATCTAGCGATGATATCTGTCGACTCCGGTATTGTAGGCTGGAGTTACCTGAGGCTTGCGGATTCCGACCTTATCGAGGTCGGCAACACCGTATACGCTCTGGGCAGCCCGCTTGGGCTCATAAATACTATGACGGAAGGGATCGTATCCCACAAGGACCGCGAAGTCGACGGAGACCTTATGATCCAGTTCACAGCGCCGATATCTTTCGGCAGCGGCGGCAGCGCGCTGCTCAACGCGCGCGGTCAAGTCATCGGCGTCGCGTCAAGCTCGTTTTCATACGGGCAGAACCTGAACCTGGCCGTTCCTGTCAACTACGTCAAAGAGCTTACCCCCGGCGAATGCGTACCGCTCGAAGCGCGGCTTCAACGGTAGCCGCCTGCCTGCAGGCAAAAAACGTACGCAACGCGTAAAGCGTCTGCGAGATGCTTGGTCGACCGCTTATTAAATCGCAATTATTGCGGCTTGATACGTCGCTTTCGGCTGGACCCCGACAAACCTTTTGATCTCGGCGCCGTCTTTGAACAATACAACAGTCGGGATACTCATAATACCGTAGCGCCCCGCTATATCGTTATTGCTGTCAACGTCGACTTTCGCGACAGTCAGGCTGCCCTCGTATTCAGCCGCCAACTCCTCGATGACCGGCGCGACCATCTTGCACGGCATACACCAGCCGGCCCAAAAATCCACCAGGACACTGCCGTTCCCGATCGTCGCATCGAAATTATCTGCTGTCAAATGTAGAACGCTCATCCTATATTGAACCCTCCTCAATATATAATTAGGTCGTATTTAAAACTATTATATCAAATCACTGTTGCCATTTTATACTTTTATTTCACATTTCCTTATGTACTCCTCTGCCGCAAGCGCGGCGATCTGACCCTGGCCCACCGCTTTTGCGATTTGGTGCGGCGCTCCCGCGCAGTCGCCCGCGGCAAAGATACCGGGGATATTCGTTTCTCCCGAAGGCCCTGTTCTAATATACCCGTCATGTACTTCAAGATTCGCCGTAAGCAGATGCGGCGCGACTGCCTGACGCAAAATAAATACGCCGTCGCATATGATCTGCTTTCCATCCGCAGTGACCGAAGCCACACGTTCGTCGCCGTTTATTATGATATCCCGCGTATCGAGACGCACGACCTCGCACCCGATCGATTCGAGATAATCGGCTTCACCGGCCGCTTCCGGGGAAAGGCATACCACGCAAACCCGTTTCCCGCGATACAGCATACCGTCGCAAGTAGCGCAATATGACACTCCGTTCCCAAGCAGTTCCTCCTCGCCCGGGAAAAGTGTAGACTGCGCGACGCCCGTAGCGATTATTACGCTTTTCGACTCCAGTATCTCGTTCCCGAATCCAACGTAAAACGTACCTGCGGACTGCAGTATGCTGAATACCCGCCCGGCGGTCATTTCAGCCCCGGAACCCGCCGCGTGAGCCGCAAGCTTTTCAAGCAGCTCAGCGCCCGATATCCCCGGCATCCCCGGATAATTACCGACCTCGCGCGCCTTGAAAAGGCCGCTTTGCCGCATATCATTCGATATAACGGTCGCGCTTTTATTGCGCTGCCTCGCCGTTATCGCCGCCGACAATCCGGCCGGCCCGCCTCCGATTATAATTATATCGACCATACTTAATCATTCCCGACCCATCATTTTTTTTATAATATCACAAACAGATAACAAATGATACAACATTTTATATACGGGGTTGCATAGATGGAAGACCTTTCTAAAAATTTCATACACACGTTCATAGACGAGGATATCGCACCGGGCGGCCGGTTTGAGGGGATGCAAGTCCATACTCGCTTCCCGCCCGAGCCGAACGGGTATCTGCATATCGGGCATTGCACGGCATTCAGCATCAACTTCAGCACAGCCGAAAAGTACGGCGGTCTGTGCAACTTACGTATGGATGACACAAACCCTGCAAAAGAAGAAGAAGAATTTGTAGACGCGATAAAAGAAGACATACGCTGGCTCGGCTACGACTGGGGCGACCGCTTTTTTTACGGCTCCGACTATTTCCCCCAAACATATGAACTCGCTGTCGGACTGATCAAAAAAGGTCTCGCGTACGTGTGTGAGCTTTCACCGGAGGAATTTAAGACGCGGCGCGGCGACATCGGCGTACCGGCGACATCCCCTTACAGGGACAGGCCCTCCGACAAAAGCCTCGACCTTTTTGGACGCATGAAAAAAGGCGAGTTCCCCGAAGGCGCAATGACTTTACGGGCGAAGATAGACCTGGGCAGCGGCAACTTCAACATGCGCGATCCGGTACTGTACCGTATCAGGTATATCACACACCACAGGCAGGGCGATACATGGTGCATTTTCCCCATGTATGATTTTGCGCACCCTATACAGGACGCCTTGGAGGGCGTAACCCATTCGTTATGCTCGCTCGAATATGAAGACCACCGGCCGCTTTACGACTGGGTCATCGAAAACACCGACGTGCCCGGCAGTCCGAGGCAGATCGAGTTCGGCAGGCGAAGCATAGATTACGCAGTGATGTCAAAACGGAAACTGCGCCGCCTCGTCGAGGAAGGGTTCGTCGACGGTTGGGACGACCCGCGCATGCCGACGCTTTGCGGTTTGCGCCGCAGAGGCTATACGCCGGGCTCGATACGTGATTTCTGCGAACGTATCGGAGTCGGCAAAACGTCGAACTCCATCGAGTACGCGCTTTTGGAGCACTGCCTTCGCGAGGAACTGAACAATAACGCTCAGCGCGCGATGGTCGTGGTCCGCCCGGTCAAGCTGGTAATTACAAATTATCCTGCGGGTCTGACTGAAATGTTCGACGTCGAAAATAACCCGACAGACGAGAGCGCCGGGTATCGTGAAGTCAGTTTTTCTCGAGAGCTTTGGATAGAAAGCGACGACTTTATGGTCGAGCCCCCGCCGAAATATAATCGTCTTTTCATCGGTAACGAGGTCAGGCTGAAATCCGCGTACATCATAAAATGTACGGGCTATGAGACTGACGGAAACGGCGCGGTAACGCTTGTCACGGCGGAATACGACCCTGAAACGCGCGGCGGTACGACACCCGACGGCCGTAAGGTCCGCGGTACGATCCACTGGGTCGACGTCTGCGCCGCCGTCGACGCCGAGGTTCGTATATATGATAATCTCTTTTCCGACCCCAACCCGGACGGTTCCGGCGTGGACTTCACTCAGTTCCTGAACCCGGGATCACTGGAAGTATTACGCGGTTGTAAAGCGGAGAAAATGCTTGAAGAAACGAAGCCGCCTGACTCGTTCCAGTTCCTGCGGCTCGGCTATTTCACGGTCGACAGCAAAGACTCGAAACCCGGAGTTCCGGTATTCAACCGCGCCGTCGCGCTGAAAGACAGTTTTAAATAAGGGGCGCGCCTAAACGGCCGCTTGATAATTGTCATTCCAATTGCGCTCAAAATGATGATTATCCTGAATACAGGGTGAAACATGAATGATGAAATAAACGTTTGCCTCCTAAACGACTCTTTCCCGCCGGTCATAGACGGTGTCGCCAATGCCACGTGGAATTACGCGAAAATCATCGACCATAAGTTCGGCAGTTCTGTGGTCGTCACCCCCCGCTATCCGGGAGAGAAACCGGACTTCCCTTTCCCCGTGATATACTATCCGAGCGTAAAAACGCCGCTGTTGGCTGATTACAGGCTGGGCGTCCCGCCATTTAGCCTAATACGCGATATAAAAAAACACCCTGTCGATATAATCCATTGCCACTGCCCGTTCGTATCCTCCCTCATCGCGAAAACGCTGCGCCTGTTCATCGACGCCCCGATCATTATGACATATCATACCAAATTCGATATCGATATAGCGAACAACCTGGAGTCGGAGCTATTACGCACTGCAGCTAAAAAGTTCGTCGCTTCGAACACAGAGTCATTTGACGAAGTCTGGGCAGTCAGCCGGGGCGCGGGAGAGAATCTGAAAAGTATCGGATGCAGAAGTGATTACCATATTATGGATAACGGCGTTGATTTCCCAAAGGGCGCAGTAGATGAAGACATTGCCCTGTCGGTCGGCGCCGGGTTCGGGGTTCCGGAGGACACATCGACGGATAGCCCGGCATATGTCCCGGTATTTCTTTATGTCGGGCGCATGATGTGGTACAAAAATATCAAGCTGATCCTGGAAGGCATGCAAAAGGTGAAAGCGGCCGGCTCGGCGTATAAGATGGTTTTCGTTGGCGGCGGGGAAGATTTTGACGAAATCACCGGCTTCGCGCACGCAGCCGGGCTTGACGGCGATTGCATATTCACCGGACCGGTAAGGGACAGGGAAATGCTCAGGGGCATATTCAGCAGGGCGGATATGTTTTTATTCCCGTCGACTTATGACACCAGCGGCTTGGTAGTCCGCGAAGCCGCGGCTTGCGGGACCGCCAGCCTGCTCGTTCGCGGCAGCGCAGCCGCGGAACCGGTCACAGACGGCAAAAACGGAGTGCTGATCGATGAGGATTCGGACAGCCTTGCGTCCGCAGTCGCCAGCCTCGCAAAGAACAGGGAACAAATGAAAGCCCTCGGGCTGAGGGCTATGGATGATCTGTACTTATCCTGGGAAACCGCGATAACCCGGGCGGTCGGGCGCTATCGCGTGGTTTTAGATCGGTACAGGAATACTCGAAATTGAAAAGCGGCGCACAACCGCCGGCAGCAGCATAAACACCCGTGCCGTACGCAACATGTAAACAAAGCGCTGATCAAGTCGGCGCTTTATTGGCACTGTATCAAAAAACCGGATCGCCTTTGTAATACTTCTTCCGCCCCGGGCATTTCCGGGGGTCCACCCGCCATAAGCAGATCGCGCAATCAAGGCACTTACCTGTATCGAGGCCTGCTTTTGCGTCGTTTGCCCAATTAGGATTGACCAGCATTCCGCGGGCAATATCCGCCATGTCGACGCCTGTAAGCTCAAGGACGCCGCGCGCGTCAGCCGCGCTCCGTATGCCGTTCACAGCGAAAACCGGGCATTCGACATTCTTTTTTATCTCACCGGCGGCATATATGACGTCCATATATGGAAAATCATCCGGTTTGCAGGGTTCGTCCTCGCCACGGAAACCGTAGGATACGTCGATGAAATCAATGCCGTGAGCGGAGAGTTCCTTTGCATGGGCGATACCGTCGGCAAGCGTCGGCTCAAAAGCGCCCAGACGGATACCCACCACGAAACTGCCGGGGACCGCGTTCCTCACAGCGGAGTATGTCTCCAACGCGAAAAGGCTGTTTTTTCTGCCATACTCATCATCCCGCCTGTTTACGCGTCTATTATAAAACTGGCAAATAAGGTATTGGTGGCAGCCATGCAGCTCGACGCCGTCATAGCCTGCTTTTACCGCGCGCATAGCTGCGTCCGCGAAAGCCTGCTGCGTCGCCTTGATTTCGTCGGCTGTCATTGCGCGCCCTTTTTTTAGTATATCCTTATGCATGATCTCGTAATCGGAAGAGCAGAGCATCTCACGATCCCCAATACCGACTACGCCCGCGTGATGGAGTTGAATAAATATCGGGACGCCCTCCGAATGGACGGCGTCTGCTATTCTCTTATGACCCGGTATTTGCTCGTCAGACCACAGGCCAAGCTGCTCCGGAACCAGCTTTCCGAGAGGGTCGACGCACGTCGCTTCCTGAATAATGACGCCGGCTCCGCCCTTTGCTATGCTCCTGTAATGCGCGACGTTTTCGTCAGCGGCCATCCCGGTTTCGTCGCTAAGGCCATAAACCACGCAAGGCGGCATGCAAATGCGGTTCTTGATTTCGATGCCTCTGATATTGAATGTTTCAAAAAGCCTATCCATTATTTTGTCCCCCCACCGTTAAATTTGTCCAGTTTCCATGTGGCACTATTGCAAAATAGAAATATCGTCGACCGCGATGTAATAGTATGTTCTGCCGAGTTCATCATAGCTGCTGAATAAGCCGGACACTTCGATTTCTGTTCTTTCTTCCGGGTAATCGTCAGGGTAATTATGCTCACCGTTCCATATGAACTCCAGTCCCTGCTGGCAGCAAGCGGTCGCATCCTCAATTACCACATAATGATAGTATAAGTCCGTAATATCGTAATAAGAAGCATAATACGGGCCGCTCATTTTCACGGTTTTCCCCATATATTCATCCGGATGGGACATTATGTTGTATACTTCAGCATAGATCATGGTACTGCTCAGGACAGTTAAATCTATGATCTTCGCAGCACCTTCCCCGGCCGTTTTCTGCGTCTCGTTGCCGGGCGCAGGTGCGGCAGGTGTGGAAGTATCAGATGGATCCTTATATGTGACCGCGTCATCTCTCGATTGAGATATGTCGGTCGTTACAGGAGCGCCGGATAGTTGGCTCATGTCCGAAATGGTCATGGCTGCTTCATTACCGGCTCTTTTTCGCGTTCCGATGACAACGATAAGAACAACAAGCAGTATAGCACAAAATACAGCTGCCAGGGAAGCCACTGAGTGGCTTTTAACAAACAGCGCTGCTTGACCGCCGATTCTTCTCAAAGGGTTAACATCTTTTTTTACTTGCTTTCGTTTCTTATGCTGCGTTTTTTTTCGTTTACTATACTTACTCATGATAATCGCTCATCATCTCCTTATTATGAATCCAGTAACGCTGAAAAGGGCGAAACCCGCTATATCAACAACGACAATAGTGGAACCAACCGGTGTTCCCGCTATGATGGAAATCAGTATACCAAGAGCCGCGCAGGCCACCGATACGATCACTGAACATATAGTTACTGTCCTGAAGCTTCTGAAAACCCGCATCGCGGATAATGCCGGAAAAATCACCAGCGCGGAAATCAGCAGGGCGCCGACCAGATTCATCGCCAGCACTATGACGACGGCGATAACTACGGCCAGGATCAGGTTGTATACTTTTGCCCTGACTCCTGTCGCTGTTGTGAAATCCTCGTCAAATGTGACTGCGAAAATCTTGTGATAAAACAGAAAGAACACCGCGACCACCAGCACAGATAAGACGGCGCAGAGCCATACCTCTGCTTCTGTCAATGTCAGGATCGACGTTGAACCGAATAACGTGGCGCAAACGTCGCCGGATATGTTCGCGGATTTAGAGAAAACATTCATGATGAGATATCCGATAGCCAGCGCGCCCACGGATATCATTGCAATGGCGGCGTCGCCTTTTATCTTTGCGTTCTGCCCTGTACGCAGCAGCAGGATGGCGCAGATTATTGTAACCGGTAAAACCAGCAAGAAACTGTTCGTCAGTTTCATAGCCGCTGCGACAGCCATAACGCCGAAAGCGACATGGGAGAGGCCGTCCCCGATAAACGAGAACCTCTTCAGTACCAGAGTCACTCCTAAAAGCGATGAGCAGAGCGCGATCAACACGCCGACGATCATTGCGTAGCGGACAAACGGATACTCGAAGTACAAAACAAGTTTACCCACTATTTCCGTCATGCCTGCTCACCCCCCGCGCCTGTATACATGCGCCCCGCCTCGCTTTTTAGGTAATCCGCTGTTGTTCCGAAAAACAAAGCCGTCTGAGCGCCGATATGCAGAATATGAGAAGCGTGTTTTACTGCGGCAATGATATCATGCGATATGACAATGATGGCGACTCCGTCTTCATTCAGTTTCCCTATCAAATCGTACAGTTCCGCCGTTACCATCGGGTCGAGCCCCGCCGCCGGTTCGTCCAGCAGCAGGATTTTCCTCGTAGCGCACAAAGCCCGCGCCAAAAGCGCCCGTTGCTGCTGGCCGCCTGAAAGCTCCCGGTAACACCGTTTGGCAAGGGTGGCAATTCCGAGTTTTTCCATGTTATCTTCCGCCATCTGCTTCTCAGGCTTATTGTAGAACGGCCGCAACCCGCAGCGATTCAGGCAGCCGGAGCGGACGACCTCCCTGACTGACGCGGGGAAGTCCTTTTGTACCATTGTCTGTTGGGGCAGATAACCAATCTCGTTAGGGGACAAGCCGTCCCCTGTTATGTTCTGTCCGGACATAGGGGCTTTTAGTTTTAATATAGTCTTTATCAACGTGCTTTTTCCGGAGCCGTTTTCTCCGACGACACACAAATAATCTCCGGCGCCGACTGAAAAGGTTAAGTCGGAAATCACCGTTTTCCCTTCATATCCAAGTGTCAGGTTTTGACAAACCAGCAGTGGCATGGGGTACCTCCTTACTGCAACGCTTCTTTCAGCACATTCAAGTTGCTTTCCATGATGGAAAGATATGTCGCGCCGTTTCCCACGTCGTCTGACGTTACCGATTGAATGGCGTCTAAAACAAGAATATGCTGATTTTTGCCTATCGTATTGCTGATGATGGTTTCGGCGATCGATTTGTCAGAACTCTCGGTCACCATAACGGTTCTCAGCTCCAACTCGTCAACTTTTTTTGCAAGGAATATTATTGTATCGAAGCCGGCCTCCGTCTCAGCGGAACACCCTGAAAAAGCAGCATAGGGGGTCAAACCATAATCATCCATCATATACCGGAACGGAAACCGGTCGCCGAACAACATCGTTTTTACGGCAGCCGCATCCACTGTCGCCCGGTATTCGGCGTCCAAAGACTTCAGCTTCCGGATATACTCAGCAAGGTTAGCCTGATATTTCTCTGCATTATCAGCATCCAGCAATGCAAGCGCATCGGCTATCACAGGGCAGAACACCTGTGCGTTTCTTAACGAAAGCCACACATGCTCGTCATAATCGGCGTCGTCTCCATCCTCGTCCTCATCTTCCATCCCTTCGAGGAGCACTTCTTCCTTCGCCGCGCCGCCAAGCGCGTCAAGAAGATTTATCACTATCATTTGCTTGTTTATCGCGTCTCTCAGCGCGCCGTCCACCCATTTGTCGGACTCGCCGCCGACGTAGATAAACAGGTCGCAAGTAGAGATTGTTATAATATCGTCTACCGATGGCTGATAGTTGTGCAAGTCGGCCCGGTTGTTAAGAAGAAGTGTCAGCGTTATTTCGTCCGCCTTGTCACCGAGAATTTGACGGGCCCAATCATATTGCGGGAAGATCGTGCAAACGACGCTTATCCTGCTATCCGTGCCGGAGCTATTCTGTTTACAGCCGGACGTCGGGATCATTAGCATTGTAAACGCGAGTATAACTAATGTGAGCTGCGCCCACAACCCAAAAAACCATAAGACTAACTGCTTGCTCACGCGCCGCGCAAGCGCGGCGAGTACCCAACGGACAAAGAAATTCGTGTTTTTTATTAGCTTTCTTTGTCCGTAAGGTACTAAAGTAATCCGTTTCATATTAACCTCCGTTTTTCATATGGGTATAATAATACAAGGCAACACTGAGTTCCGAATCGGCGATTCGATCCCAAAAATGGGCAAAGTGTCCCCTTGTTCTAAGGAGGTTAATTATCCATTCTGACTTTTTTACTGACAAGAGACGTTGTATATACTTCAGGCAGATCGGGCAGGAACGGAACTATTATCGCTATAAATAAGCTAATACCCACGATCAACAGAAAACCGGCCACTTTTCCGAATTGCTCCAATAATGATTCCGCGTTGAGGATTTGAATGCAAGTCGAACAAGCATCTCCATGACAATTGTGATCCGCGTGCGTTATGATAAACGCCTCTGCGAAAAGGGTGATGGCAATAAAGCAAAGCAAAACTACCAGCGCAACGAGCCTGGTTTTCGCCGCGAGCTTATTACTCGCTGATGCATCGCGCATAACTGCCATCCCCTTTCAACAGATTCTTAATTGGTCCCTGCGCTTCGTACACGCCGAGGATCGCGGGGGAGCAGCGGGTCGTCTTCCCTCAGTATAAGGGCGTGATCAAAGTTTTTCAATACTTCCCATGCTGTTTTTTTAATTTCGTTGCAGGGAATGTGAGTGGTCTGTAAGATGTACAATGTGAAATATAGTTACGGAGCTTCCGCGATAATCGTATCCATGCAATGTTGATGCTGTGTTCCACTACTATTACAGTCAAATATTTGCTCTGCCACAGCGAGTCGGAAATACCAATCGTGATAATATGAAAACAGTTCGCCGGATTCCCAATAAAACTCACTGTCTTCGCTGTCAGGCGCACGAGGGATGAATGGTTTATTGACGAATGTGTTCATTGAATGCAACCCACCGGGTAGCGTTTTTTTCTTATATGCGTTCATAATTCCCGGTCGTTGCTCGGCTTTGAGATAAAGAAGTCCTCCCGATGTATATATGACATCAAACTCGTTGTCGGGAATAAAGTCGCGCATATCAGCCGTAAAGAAACTAACTGAGCAGTCGTTTAGCTCTGCGAGCTTTCGCCCCTTGTCGAGTCCCGACTCAGCAATATCAAATGCAGACACAATATACCCGTTGTTTGCGAAAAATACGGCGTCCTTTCCTTCTCCACAGCACATATCTAGAAGACGTAACGGAGTGATAGGCGGCTTTAGACGCATGACTTCAAAACACATACGGTTTGGTAAGATACCCCAATAATATCCTTCACGCTTGTAACGCTCCTCATAGTTTGTGCCGCCTTTTCTCGTTGGAATATATCCTATCAGCGAATCAACACTTGTTTCAAGAAGTTCAGCTAAGCGCGGAAGTAATTCTATATCGGGATATGATTGCATTGTTTCCCATTTTGAAACGGCTTGAAAACTCACCCCCAGAGATTCTGCAAGTTTTTCCTGTGTGAATTTTAGCTCTTTACGTAATCGTATCAGATTGTTTGAAAAAGTATTATTCACTATTATCCCTCCCACTCGTAGCATACTACGGAGCGGACGATTGTACAATAACCTGATTTTTGAAAATATCCAGACATTCAACCCACAGTTGAATAGCTGCTCGATACTGGCAGCTTTATACACCCTTGCGATAATAAACCAACGTGAGTTTTTCGTTAATTTCTTTTATTTCACCAGTAAATTGATACCCTACTCGCTCATATACATGACGATTGTATGGCATATCTTCTATTGTTTCCAGACACCATGTTTTTGCATCGGTAAACAGACTTTCCGCCAACTTGATTGCGGATTGTCCAATATGCTTGTATATTTCATTTTCTCCGCATGAGGAATGTTATAAAAGTAGTAAGGAGGACGTGGAGTGACCCAAAGTAATGAAAAATACGACTGTTTCGAGTATTTTGAGGAAGATTGCGATCACCGCCTTTGTTTTACCATGGAAAAAAGCGCGGCTGCTTGCTACAAGAATGCAGCTGTGAGGATATCCGCGCCGACGCCATCGCACACGGGCGCATCAAACGGGAAAGATGTTGGAACAACTATATCATTATTTGTTAATCCTTTCTGAGTATGTCAAGCGAGTGGTGCGATAATCCGACCATATCTTCGCGCTCACAAATAGTAAAGTGATACTTTATATATTGTTCGAACAACGCATCATCCATGTTTTTTATCGACTCGCGCATGTAGTTCGTGAACCCGTCGGTTGCGACATAGTGCAAGCGGGTGACAGGGAAATCGCACATTAATTTAAATACATCTTCTTTACGCACAAGTTCAAATAAATCCTTCGGCTCTGATCGTGTCGCAAAAGTTACGGGGTCAATCATACCTTGTTTAATAAACTCGAATAAATCTAAGTTTTGTGAAGCAAAAAATTCGGATAATAGAGTCGCATCAGAGATACAATAAGCAACAAATATCATACCGCCTTGCTTTGTAACACGGATTGCTTCTTCAAGAGCTTGACGTTTGTCATTATCGTTATAAAGGTGATATAGCGGTCCCAACAGAAGCGTAATATCGTATGCATTACCGGAGAAGCCACTCAAGTCCATAGCGTTCCCTTGCGTAACTGCGATTATTTCATCTGGTTGAGTGTTTCTCTTGAAAATCTCAATATTGTGTTCAACCAACTCCACTGCATCAACAGAATGACCTTTACGCGCAAGAGCATGGGAGTATCGCCCGGTTGCTGCGCCAACTTCAATAATGCGGTCGCCGGGGTTTAGGTACCGCTCAATATAGCGCAAGGTGGTCAGAAACTCAACCGATCCGTGCCGCGATGTAAGCCGTCCTTCCTCGTCGTAATTGCTGTAGTATTCAGTCATGTGTTTGCTTATTTCCATGTCCTGCACCTCCGAAAATAAAAGCGGCTAAGGTTATCTTGTTCCTTAGTCGCTTAATGGTCTTTACATTCGACACCCTGACTCTCATCATATAAAAATCAATAAGGACTAAGTCTGTGATTCCAAAACTGGAACGCAGACTTGGCAGCGGTATTAAAATAGCTATTGCTTTTATTTCTGCTCACAAACTTGCCCCTCTCTTATTTGATGGGATTCACCATAACACACACGGATTGCAAAAGTCAATAAAAACATCTCTAATTGCTGGACAAACACATCTAGAAGCAGGGAGACAGTTCATTTGCTTAAAAAGCAGATGAACCGTCCCCCTGCTTCCAGCGTGTAGTTTTACTCTTTCTTTATAAGCTCAAGAGAGTAGCTATTCGAGGGAAAATAAGCCATGTTGCCCGCTTTCTGAAATGTACAACCGATCATCCTCCGCTGGCTACCATCGCGTTGCAACCATCCGGTGTCCTTACTATTACGACGGGGAATATTATTCCGAAAGGCGCAAGAACGTCGTCCTTTATTTGATCCGGGGAAATTTTGGTGAATAATTGCTCAAATAGTGTACTCTTACCTTTCCATTGAAATCATGATCATTTACTTCTACGTATAAAATCCGCAATGACTTCCCAGCCTTTTCTCGCATCGGGCGTCCTGTTGTATGTGAAGCCGTGGACGGAGTTTTCAAAATCGTGGAACTCCACATCTACGTCTGCGTCTTTCAACAAATCGTAATAGCGAGCGCCCTCGTCATGGAGAGAATCCCTGCCTGCCAATATCAGCAGAGCCGGGGGAAGGCCGGTTAGCTGCTCCTTCGTGGCGTAGACCGGAGACATATAGGGCGATTTTGCATATTCATAGTCTTTGCCATAATAACAGGCGTTAAACATATCGACCATTTTGGGGGACACGGCTCCTTTGGGGTTCGGCCTTTCATAAGCGTCAAGCGACATATCGCATGGAGGGTAATCCAAAACCTGATACTTGAAAGAAAAATCTCCTTTTTCCTTTGCCATGATGCACATGACCGTGGCAAAGTTGCCGCCGGCGCTATGGCCGCCAATACCGATGCTGTTA
>Ga0082212_10002915_pt1 | contig 24536 bp, 27 predicted proteins | sample TergutNt197P3_FD_71548 | JGI IMG/M metagenome (GOLD analysis project Ga0082212, IMG submission 71548) | Neocapritermes taracua P3 segment gut microbial communities from Petit-Saut dam, French Guiana - Nt197 P3 | ecosystem: Host-associated > Arthropoda: Insects > Digestive system > Gut ... | reverse complement strand
GTCTTGAAGTTCAGTACCAATGTGGTAAGATATCCTCGATTGGAAGGAATACATCAGAGGAGAATAACGATGTCCGTACAACAAGTTCCGCTGACCCACGAAAGCATCCTGGAAATGTTTCGGGAAACACGGGAGCAGTTCCGGGTAATTGGTGAGCAAATGAAGGAAACCGACCGGAAAATTCAAGAAACCACTGCGCAGATAAAGGAAACCGACCGGCAACTTAACCGGCAAATGAAGCGAACGAGCAAAGAGGTTGGTGCTCTTGGTTCACGCATCGGAACAATTGTCGAGAATATGGTCAAAGGAGACATTGTCGCTAAATTCCGGGCGTTTGATTACGAGATTGACGATTATTGCGAAAAAAAGAAATTCGAAAACAATAAGATAGATGTTCATGGCGAGATTGATTTGTTTTTAGAAAACGGTGATATTGCTATTTTGATTGAAATCAAGACCACACTGGAAACGAAGGATGTCCGCAAACATATAGATCGGTTGGAAAAATTCCGACGTTATGTGGATGCGAAGGGCGTTGACAAACGCCATTTCATTGGAGCGGTTGCTGGTGCTGTTATCGAAGGCGAAGCAGAGGAATTCGCTCATGAAAACGGAATCTATGTCATCGTCCAATCCGGTAAAGCCGTCGACATTGTTACGCCGCCAGCAGGATTCGTTGCAAAAAAGTGGTAATCGGAATGGCGGACACAGTTTTCACGAATCTCCAAAGATTCGCTCTTCGGCAACCTGTACATATTCCGGCTTGATCTCGATTCCGATAAAATTGCGTCCCAACTTCCGGGCAACCAAACCCGATGTGCCGCTTCCGCAGAAGGGATCTAACACCGTATCCCCCTCCACTGTGAACAGATTGATAAAAAACTCTGGAATGCCTTTGGGAAAGACCGCACTATGCTTTTGAGAAACCGGCTCCGTCGACAACGCCAACACATTATCGGGAAAAATCAAATCAAGCGACTGATTGGCATAATTCCGTGTGAAGCCGGAACCGGTGGATGATATCCATCGCCCAAAATTACTGATCCCCATCGGTGCATGAAACTTGAGTAACGTATGTATTCGTTTCGCTTTCTTAACAGTTGCCGGTGACGGCGGCTTCTTCACTGCATTCTGATACATCGCAAAATGAAAAGTCTTGTTGAATTGCAAGAGCCGCTCCCAGCCGTCCCGAAGGCGGGTTCGCCATTTACCCGGTATTGTCGATGTTTTACGCCAGATAAACTCTTCCGTCCAACGCCATCCCTGTTCCCGCAATGCCTTGATCAAGTCAATCACGTAAGTGTGCCGTTCTCCATCTTCGGACTTTTCCTTGATATTCAAGATAAACGTTCCCGCTGGTTTCAGCACACGAAACAGTTCGCCGGAAATCGGTAAAAACCACTCCACATAGTCGTCCGGCTGAATACCGCCGTAAGTGGTTTTACGTTGATCTGCATACGGAGGGCTGGTTACAACCAAATCGATGGAATCCGCAGGAAGTTCGCTTAGCTTTTCCCGGCAATCCCCCTCGATAATATTCGTGGTTGTCTTCAATACACCATTCGGTGTAAACAGCCGTACTTCCTGCCTTCTATCGGCAAAGTCTTCAAACATGTCTTTTCTCCTACGCTTGATACCATCGGTTTTGATATTTGCAGATGCCTTCAAGTATCCCCGAAAATCCGCTCCGTTGCCACTTGTACATATTCCGGTTTGACCTCAATTCCAACGAAGTTGCGACCCATGTGGCGAGCCACATGTCCCGAAGTCCCTGATCCTAAAAATGGGTCTAAAACCGTATCACCCTCTGCTGTGAACAGATTGATAAAAAATTCGGGAATCCCTTTGGGAAAGACCGCACTATGCTTTTGAGAAACCGGCTCCGTCGACAATTCCAAAACATTGTCCGGTAAAACCCACTCTAAAGATTTATCTGTAAAATTGATGATGAAACCGGAACCGGTCGATGATCGTTGTTTCCCGCCGAGTTTCTGATGAATACGAAATCGGCGTAAGGTCTGTGCCCGTTTGATTCTCAATATTGTCGACTCCGTCGGCGGCCGCATGACTGCATCTTGATACATCGCAAAATCAAATGTTTTATTGAATTGCAACAGCCGCTCCCAACCATCCCGGAGACGAGTTCGCCATTTTCCTGAAACGGAAGACGTTTTGCGCCAGATAAACTCTTCTGTCCATCGCCACCCCTGTCCGCGTAACGCCTTGATAAGGTCAAGCACATACGTGTGCCGCTCTCCGGCGACCGTTTTTTCTTTGATATTGAGAATGAATGTCCCCGTCGGTTTCAAGACACGGAGCAGTTCTTTCGAGATCGGTAAAAACCATTCCACATACTCGTCCGGCTGAATACCGCCGTAGGTCGTTTTACGCTGATCCGCATACGGAGGACTGGTTACAACCAAATCGATGGAATTATCCTCGATGTCCAGTAATTTCTCTCGGCAATCCCCTGCAATGATCTGTGTCGTTGTTTGAGAAATGCCCGACGAGGTATATCGCCGCATTTGGTTTTTTCGTGTTGCAAACTCTTCAAACATCTTCCTCACTCCCTGAATCTGTAATCATCGGTTTTCGTACCACAAATACACCCATCGGACGGTATGTTTTCTTGATGCCATGATCGATAAAATGGATGCGTTCCGCCCGGGTCGCTGAACGGAACACATCCCCTTCCCCCCAAATAATCAATCCGAACCGGAGCAATAGCAGTAAATGCCGCTGCACTGATACACGTTTCCGGTGCGTGACTTCCGAAATCTCTGCAATCGTTCCCGAACCACCGGCAAGAAAGAACTTGTCCACCTCGTAACCGGGCATCCAATTCCATGTCCCCCATTCCGATAGGTATTGACCGTAATCCCCCCGTTGCCCCCGCTTTTTCGGCGGCGGCTCTGATGCTGTTTTATGCCCCCGTTTCCGCCGCTCTTGCTCGAACGGAGTTTCGTCGGGATGAAGCCGCAAACTGGTATCCACCCGCTGTACCGGCACGGTAACCGGTTCTTCGGCATCGTCCACGATGGTCACGGAACCATTCTCCTTCACCTCGCCGTAGACTTTTTTGAACAGTTTTCGATACTCGTCATCAATGGGCATCTCCAAATCGAAAAGTTCACAAATAGCGGCTACCCGCCCCTCCAATACGTCATTACTCCACTTCTCCGCCTTCGGACAGCCAAGATGGACAAACAGATTCACCAACCGAGATTTTGCTACTCGCACAAAGCACCTCCTCATACTTCCTCTATAGGTTTCCACATCTTCTTATCAACAATGACTTGGCGAATTGGACGAAATATTGAACGAAAAACACATCTTCAAAGAAAAGATGTGCTTATAATCATTACAAACGGAATCTTGCCGCCTTGTGGAGAGAACTATTTGACCTTTGTCGGAAAAGTGGACGGGATGTCCAACGTCGCCTCTTCGTTCAGCACCGACGCACTCATGTGGATATTCGCCATCGACGCATTCGCTACAGGCATACTCGGCTGTCTTGAAAGCAGACGAGATAACTTTTGGAGTTCATCTTTCGATTTACCAGCCAAGTCATCTTTACTGTAGACTCCCCGGCTGTTCGTGACAATCATGTCCATGAGGTCATTGATAGCCCGCCGCTGTGTCACCGCCATTTCTGCAATGACTTCACTGACCGCATTCACCACCGCCTCATCTTTTTTGTCGTCGGTATTGCGGAGTCCCTTGTTTTTCACCCCCTTATTCTTCACTCCTTTGTTCTTCACCGACGCGTCCTCGTCATCCGTATTTTGGACATCATCCTTGTCGTCGTCCGAATTCTTGACCTCGTCATCTTCGTCATTCGAATTCTTGAGTTGTGCCTCGACATTGGTGATCCGAGCCATCAAGTTGGCGATTTTCTTGTCCAGTTCCTCTTCATTCTGGACATCGTCCTTTTTGTCGTCGTCGGAGTTCTTTACCCCCTTGTTCTTGACCGACTCATCTTCGTCCTCGGAATTCTTCACAGTACCTTTGTCGCAGTTACGGAGAGCGTTAAGCAGTTGCGTCGCCAAATTGGAGACGGCTTCATTCCCTGCTTCGGCATTTTTCACACCTTTATTCTTGACCGATTCATCCTTGTCATCTGAATTCTTCAAAAGGTTCGCAATCCTGCTGGCAAGATTCTTGAGAATCTTCTCCTCTTCGGAATTCTTGACATCATCCTCCTTGCCCTCGGAGTTCTTTAGCCGCTCCTCAAGATTGGCGATCTTCGCCTGCAAATTCTTGATCGTATCGTCTTTCGCGTCTTCGTTCTTTACGTCATCTTTCTCAGAAGACGAATCGGCATTCTGGATCATCTTATCCGTATTCGTAATCGCCTGATCCACCGCCGCTAAAAGTTTGTCAAAAGCATCCATTGAGATGTCTCCTCATGTTGTTAATTCGTTCCTACGCATATCGATCCGTATGCCGTTGCGGACACATTACCACAGATCAACGAATTATGGTTAAGCAGAATCACCTTTTTTCGGTAATTCTCCACGTTTCTGGAGAATCTGGCAATCTTGTACGACTGTATACTTGGAGATTCCCATCTTGTCGGCAACCTGCGACAGCGTCAAGCCTGACCGCCGCAACTCCGCCACCTTCTGCCGCCGTTCGGCAATCTTTGGAGATGGAGTACGCCCCTTTGGTGTACAAACAACCGGTTCTTCTGCCGTTGCGTTGTACTTCTTGATGATTTGCCGGACACGTTCGCCGGTCAAATCGTACTTCTCTGCGATCTGCTTCAATGTCTCGCCGCTCCGCCGGAGGTCAATAATCTCCGCTGCCGTCTGTTCTGAAATCTTTGCCATCTTGTAGGTTCCTTCGTTGTTAAAGGGTTAAATTTCTACACGTTTATCAATTTCTCATTTCTATTGTTGATGCAAATACTTGAAAATTGCTACAATGATGCCGGTCGAGATGCTCCCAGGCAGCTCTGTCCTCGCATCCATACCGGTTTAATCCAAATCCTGCCGAAGCCGAACGATTCGTCCCATGCGTGGCTTGTTTTTGGAACCATGTTCTTGAAAGACGATGTCGACATGCTTTCCCAAAAACCGTTCCTTGTTCTCCCACGTAATCTCTGTCCGCAAGGAATAGGCTTCTTCCGTAAAGCCGACGAAACAGCGTGTGCCAGCGGGAAATATCTGTCCGCTCGTCACCTCCACTTCAACCGAGCCGACCTTGTCCACTTCCTCTCGGTCTCCTTTTCGATGCCCTCGTTTCAGGCTGCCGAGTGCATTACGTTCCGTGTTGTTCTCTCGTGCTTCTTCCGTCAGCGTTTTTCCTTGCTTGAACCCGACAATTTTGGCATTTACCTCGTTCCAAAATTTGAGTTTCCAGAAAATGTTCTGCTTTGCCGTCGTCCGGCTATGGACATAGAACGAATCCGGTGCCTTTAACATCAAGCCTTCTCCATTCTGCTCTCTTGCAACTCGCATCTGCGCCATGACCTGCCCTTTGTCCAAGCACCGATGTTGCTCCACAGGGACAAGGAATTGCCTTGGGGAGTCTTTGCCCTTGCACCATTGCACATACTGTTCATGACGTTGGGAAAAGGGAGTCAAGTATTCTCCGGCATCTTTCTCTTTCCACGATTTCTGGGAATACCATTCGTCGATTGGCAAGATATCAAAAACATACAACTTCAATCCGTCATTCGGCGAAGGGTGGGCAAGTGCCGACTGAATTTGATTGAATTTCAAATTCGGCGACCATATCTCTCCGTCCACGCATATGTTCGACTCCGCCGCCCAATCGATGACCGGCTGAAACCGCTTGACCGTTGCGGGATGAAGCGGCTCCATCTTGCGAGACAGCATCTTGCCGTCAAAGATGAGAAATCGTACCCCGTCCAGTTTCGAAGAAGCCAGAATGGGGTAGGGAATATTGCCCAAATCCGGGCAATCGTTCGGTGCCAGCATCGGCTGGGGAAGTTTTGCGTGTTCTCGTGCCATGATTTTTTAATGGGGTTGTCTTGTACGTTTATCAACTATGTTACAAGGTTTATAAATGGTGCAAGTTTATTTCCATGCTTATAAACACGTTTTTGGAAGATTTTCAAAAACGTTCACTCTTTTTGAAAAGTTTGTGAGATTGCTACCCCATTAAAATCAATCGACATTCAATGGAACAAGAGCAAAGATGTTATCAGATTGATAACAGTGCAAAGTTTAATGTTCGTATTTTCGGAAGAAGAATTCCCGCACTGCGAGCAGACCGTTATAAACAATGCAACCACGCGGACATTATGTTCTTGAAATTTCCCACTCACCGCTTGGAATTAGATTATCCTGACCCAACGATTCCGAATTGACGTATTCGTATGCCCACGCACCCATACCGCTTGTTCCCAATGTTGCCGGATCAAGTAATGGAATCCGGATCCGCCGGTACAATGTCGGACAACCTTCCAACATGTCCAATGCTGGAAGTACCGCAGTTACGTCCCCAAATTCGAAGACTTCGCCGTACAAGTAACGATTTCCCCGAAATACCGCTGCTGGGAAGGGACCGAGGTCAAAAAGCATGCCGAGCACCACTGCCGGACTCACAGTCGAATATCGACCAGCAATGAGTCCATGATTCGAACCGCCCCGCTTCAACGTCCCATAAACAAAAACTCTATCGTTCACCAGTATTTTCCTTGTCCAAGTTCCCTCATTTGCTTGATAAACAACCGCCATATCATCAGCGAATCAATGCCGCAATATAACAACAATTTCTCAATAGGCAACTCATGTAATCGGTTTAATTTGCCGCTGCCCGATAGGTATGGTGCCGTAATATCGTCATACCCTGCCTCACCAAAATGGACGAATGCTTGAAATTTCAATCCGGTGATTCCTTTATTGCAGTTCAGGATATGAGCGTTCAGCATCGTATCGGCAACCCAATTGTTCACTTCGGTCTTGAAATAGACCCGGCTCCACCGATCTTCCATTTTCAAATTCTGCGCAATCTTCGGTACCGGCGACCGCAAAAACCGAATCCACGATTCACGAATCTCTCCCGACATCGGAAACGCGACCGTCATCATATCCTTATTCCATCCTCCCAAACAGACCGAAGCACAGAGTACCTTCGCACCGTCCACTTCCGGCTTCAAGCAGTTTGTTTCGTAATCAAATGCCGCCCATCCCTTCGGACTATTGCCGATCCGTTCCAACACATCCGCAATTTCGTCTAGTTTATACAGCAATGTCACACGGTCTTTGGAATTGTCGTTATCGGGGCGGTTCGGCAATTTTTCGACCATTGCTTCAATATGCCGACACAGCCATAGAAACGCTACTCCTCCCAATCCCTTCGGCATGTTCGGCTTTTTACCGTCTTTGTCTACGAAACGGTTGCTCAGCGAAAGAATATACGTGGAATCAAACACGGGACACACCCATGCATTCCACTTCTTTGCCGGTATCTGATATCCGCAGAACCGGGACATCTCACCGGAACCTTCCCGCCATAGATGAGATAACACCGCCTGTGTCGCATTCGAGCCGACCGGCACAATGACTTTTGGATTCAATTCCTTAATGGTATTCAACAGATTCGCACGGCAACATTCTATCGCCAGTGCGGAATGACCTTTTCCGTAACAGATCGCCGCACCCGTAATCCAGCACTCCTCTTTTATCTCAATCCCGGCATTATGCAGTGCAATGCCCAGCAAAGACTTGCCGTTGGGAGTCGATGTCCAGTTTGCCGAAGCGTCGATGATTTGTGTCGGCTGCTCCCGCACGATCAAGATTTCCGATTTCCCTTCACCAAAGACCGGAAGTTTGGGGTGTTGACAGACTTGACGTTGCTTTCCGAATCGGTCAGTCTCTACTGCCGTTGCTCGACCGCAGCGACCGCATTGCGGCAAAACGCTACGGATCACCTTCTTTTTCTGATGTGTTTTTGTCTCTTGAAAGAAGCCCATCGTATCGCTCCCATCGTTATTCTGCCGACTCTATCGATGTTAAGAACACAAACTGGTCGCTGGCGATTTTGATACTCTTCGGCAGTACCGTACAAACCTTATACTGATCCAAAATCTCCAAAAGCAGATTCGGACTGATGGCAAACGAGATGTCCTCGCCGCTATACTCACAGGCAACACTGCTTTTGAAAAAGCCCAGCAGCCCTTCCCCCTTGAGTGCAATACACTGCTTCTCCTTTGAAAACCGAACGGTCAGGACATCTTTTCCATTCAAATTGTCCTTCGAAAACATCGATGCCGCTCTGATGTCATCCTTCAATTGGGCGGGCAGAACCACATTCACCACGCCAATCCCCGTCCCGGCACCCTCGCTTAATTGACCGACTTTTTCCAGAACAGCATCAAAATCCTCAATGTACTGTTCGTTAAATTTTCGGCAAGAGGCACGCAAGCCACCTTCACCTTTGAAATGAAACCAATTCTCCGTTTCCGCACAGCGGGTAACACCGATCTTGATAATCGCCGCCAAATTCCCATGCCGTACCAAGAATGAACCTTTGATCGGCAGGTCAATAGTGTACCGGCACATTTGATTCATGTTCGTCGATTCAATGTGGGTGGGAGTCACGTGAATAGACGACATGAGGAAGTCCGTGTCCGCTGTGCAGACGAATGACTCTGCCATCACGACGGCATTCTTAAAGTTCTCCGGCAGCGGTTGCCAGTCTTCCTTTTTCGGATGCTCCAGCACGTCAATCGGAAGACGAATCTCTTTATCACACTGTACCCCCGCCTCGGATCGCTTGCACTTAATGACAAAATGGGTGTCGTTCTGCGATACATCGATCTCCTCATCCTTCAGTTTCTCAAGCAAATCCAGCAGAGTAGCTGCGACAACGGCACCTGTGATCCCGATGTCCAACTTGATAAAGCAAGCCATTTCGTCGTTGAACGTGTAGGCTCGTTTCGATTCTGCATCAAAAATGATACACGCACTCTGCTCAATGATCTCCTGCTTTGCAATGCCCGGTTTGACCGCTTTCAATGCGGCGATGAGTTCTTTTCGATTAACCTGTCCCATAGTCTTTTCGTGAATTGTTAATGTTCTGGCGAATTGTTGTGCCAAGTTTGCTAACGTAATATCTGAAACGATTCCCCAAAACTGTTGAGCGATGGATTACCGCTAAATTTCTGTTGAAACCTGAATCAGAGAAGCCGGTAGCAATCCGCCGGATAACCACATTCCGACTTGCTACCGGCATAAGCCTGAACCAGTACAAAGGCTTCTCGATACTATATCTGTTATGAACACGAAAAACTGTTGATCACCTTGCCACGTTCGTGGGAATATCGTCGAGTTTTTTCATGCGGGCATTTGCCCATTTTTTCTCATCGGGAGTCATTTTTGGAAAAACCGAACTCACCTTCCGCTGCAACGCGGCATGTTCTGCGTCAAACCGTCCCTCTAGGTCATCATATTTCGTCGAATTCGCTTTCACGCCGCGAAACGCATTCTCCCATTTTTTCTCAAACTGCACCATATCAACAGCCACGAATCCGACCGGATCATCTTTTCTCGCCGCTCTATTCACGTCACCGGCAACACTATTGAATGCCGCCATCGGCGATTGCGGTTGATTCGTACCCATCGACGCATTCGCTTGATTCTGAAGGTTTTCGAAGGTGCTGATGTTTGCTACAGTATTGTCCATGTCTGTTGTCTCCATTGAAAATGTGCAAGTGCGATAACTTACCATAAAATACCGAAAAGGGTCACCGATCTCGCGGACGGAGCCATCCCAAAAGTCGTAACCGGTTTCGTAGCGATTTCTGTAATTTTGCCCGTAACCACGTCAGTTCTTTCAAACGTTTCGGTGCCGTCACTTTCCAAAGTTCCTTCAACTGCCACCAGCCAGCATCCCAATTGCAAATCTGCACTTCCGGTCGCTGTGCGTCGAACTCTGCCCGGTGCATAAATGTATCAATGGTCAAGTCCGTTGCAAAATTCAAAAGAGCAACCGCCTCGGGCGACATTGGCGGTTCTTGAGCCAACCACATCATCACGAACCGTTCTTTGGGCAAGATATCAAGAGAATGCAATGCCTTTTTGTCATTACTCTTTTCGGCACGTTCACGCATCACCGATTGCGGCAGCCAGAAAAGTTCATTCGGCAACTGATACGTCCGCCCATACCATTCCACGTCATAGATTGCCATGTGAGCGGCACCATTGCACACCAACCCAAAAACAACGGCATCGGAGACAAATTGCCGCCATTCGAGGTGATGGACATCCGGCGTGTAAAAATAATCTTTCTGGTCGACGAATATGTTTTCCAGCGACCGTGCCGTCACCATGAATGGGATCACCCTTTCAAAGTTACGAGGAGTCATCTGCAAATTGCCGACATTGGTTGTATTGATATTGATACCCGGTCTCCCGTAATTATTCCCCGCACTATAGACCGTCAGTGCCGGATCATAGCAAAGTTTTCCCAAATGATCTGCCGAAACCCGATTCGTCGCATCAAATCCCTCCTTCACTGAATTCACCACTTCAAACAGTGTCGTGATGCCCGGAATAAACTTTGTCGGCGGTTGCATCGGACATGACAGCCATTCCGGTGTGAGCCGTTGGTATTCTGGACTGGGATTGTCCACATTATGAACATATTTCACACCGGTTTTCGTAATCTCTTCATCCTCATCCTTCTCCACGATAAAATACTTGAAACCGGATGTGTTGTCGCACTTTCCTTGCTTCCATATCGAGAATTGGATCGCCCAATTCAGTGACGTGCCGGAAAAATGCCCTGCATCGAACATGATGCCTCGTTCAAAACGGAAGAGATCGCACCACCGCTTTCGGAAATCAGACAACACCTCCGAAGTCAAAAACGTGAGCGGACTAAATACCGCATACGAAACGTTCGTCAATTTATATTGCCGAACAAGGAGCATAATCCGTATCATGAACTGGACGTACAAGTCTTTCGCTGCCACACTTAATCCCATGCGCCGACTCTGTACCTGAACCGCCGTCAGTCGCTTTGTTTTTGACCCGAATGTCATTCTCTCCTTCGCACCGGTGGAATAGGGGGGATTCATGAAAAACAGCAGCGGCTTGTTCGTGCTCAACGCCTGCTGTAGTCCCTTCGGCAACTCCGAAACACTTCCATTCAAAAAATCAAATTGGAAAAAAGACTCGGTGGCGGGATCATTCACAGGATTCCTGTCTACCTCTTCCTGCTGAAGTGTGGAAGAATACAATTCTTTGAACTTATGCCCCCGTGTCAGATTGAGACTCCCCGCCGACGCATCCCAGACGACGTACTTTTCCCGCCAGTCTGCGCCCAACCGGCTATCCATGAGCGCATGGGCAAGTTCGACAAACTCTATCGGGGTATAAAACTGACCATCGATACGGCGTTTTCGTTCATCATGGAGTTCGTCCATACGGGATTCCAACGCCTCTCTATCCTTTGGGGAGAGTTTTGCCATCCCTTTCGCAAACTCTTCGAATTTCGTGTAATCGAGAACTAACGGAATCGTCTTTCCCCGCAGAACATACTCGACGAACGCCGAAAGAACCGTATCGTGAGAGATATTCTTCTCCGCCACGACGAATGTCTTGAAAAACTCAAATAATTTCTTTACCCTTTGCATCGTTATTACTCCTATTTCTCTACCTTGTCTCTCATACTATCTATTGGGAAGCACCGAAATCATCATCGGACTTCCTATCGCGAGGCACCCAGCCACATACAGACAGTCCAATTCCGAATACGCTTCTTCCCGGCGGACAATAAAATTGAGCCGCCGCAACTGTTTTTCCTTCTCGTCCGGCAGAGCATTGATCCCGATAAATGCCGTCACATGCGCCAGTTTCGTTTTGCTCTCGGAGAAGTTGGATTTATCGAGCGTTTTGACCCGATAACTCGCCGCATCTGCCTGTGATGCCGTAATCACGCAAATATGCCGCTTCTGGGAGAGTCCCCGCAACCGTTTCCACGTATCATCCACCTGATATCGTTTTTCCTTTCGGGCATCCATCGGAGCTAAAATGTCGGCATAATCAATCACCACGATGTCCGGGATCCAGCCTGTCCGCTCCCATGTATCAAGCCGCGACTCAATCCCCACAACACTGATCGAATCACTCGGATGGCAGGATAACCGCAGAAGACCATAAACATCCTCGCCATATTCCCGCTCAAGCCAACTGCCGAATTTTGCTAACCGTTTCACTGCCGTATCCGCCGACAGCGGATCATCAACCTGTCGATTGTGAAAGGAAACCTCTGGATTGAATTTTTTATCGAATTCAATACGCTCAGGGACTTTGATCAATCCTTTTCGCTTCGGTTTTTGGAGAATCCGCTGCATCAGCCGCATCATGACTTGTGATTGACTCAAATCCCCCACTTCAAAATACGCGACACGCCGTCCCTGCTTGATCGCCCGGACAACCATGTCGAGTAAGAAAAACGACTTTCCAGATTTTTCTGAAGCCAAGAATCCCACCAATGAATCCCTGCAAAACGTGTCCCCGAAAAACACACTCGCATCGTCGAGTCCCTGATCCCAAAAAGTGATCAGCCGTTCTCCCGTCGATTCAAACGCTAATCGAATAGCCGTCTCATCACGCAGCGGGTTAATGCCCATATCTGCGCCAAGTTCGACCCGGCTGAACGCATTCAACGCCTCCAAACTATCATCAAAATTTCCAGATTGAATACCTGTTTTGATATGATCCGCCAGTTTCTCCAGCCGTACACTGGTAAAATAGTGGGATGCTTGGTCGATCAGGTATTCCCGGTTTTGGATCGGTTGATGATCAGATTCAAAATCCAACGAAGTGAGCAGATCGCCGATGAGTAACACCCTGCTGTCATTCGGGTATTTGTCATGGTGCGTTTGATAGTACGATTTAATCTCACCGTTGATGGCTGTGCCGTATTGCTGGTAATACTGCAAACACCATTTTGCAATCAAATTGGCAAAGTCCGTTTTGAATAGTCCAGACCGATTCGAAGAATTGCCGATAGCAGCGACCGCCGATACCATCGTGGTGTCAGTGATCATTCCTATCAGAATCCGGCGTTCGATTGTTTTATCAAAGGACTCGACTTCCATCAGACAAACTGCTTCCGCATCTTTTTCAAAAGTTCCTGCACGATATTGAAACTGTCTACACCTCTCCGACCATCCACCACAGCATCAAACTCTTGCTGTTTCCGATACAAAATCTCCGCGACATGCTCTTCAATGGTCTGACTGGCAACGATGTACGTGCATAAAACGTGGTTTTTCTGCCCCAGGCGTAAACTGCGATTTTCTGCCTGACTGTGTATCGCCGGTACAAAATCGCACTCTGCAAACAGAACATGGTGCGCCGCAGTCAGCGTGAGTCCCACTCCCGCCGCCCGCATTTGTCCCACAAAGAGCCGTGTTTCCGGGCGGGTTTGGAAGAGATCGACCGCACGCTGCCGGTCTTGTAAACTGATACCGCCGTCGATCTTGACCACAAAAGGATACCGATGCGAACCTTTTTGATACCGACTCACAATCGAATCCAAGATGTTATGATGCAGTCCGAACACAATGAGTTTTGCATCCGTGTCCGCTAAAAAGCGATCAACCCAGTCATGAATGAACGGCAATTTCCATTCCGCGACCTTCCGTTTCATGTAGCCCAGTTTCGCCAAAATGCTCGCCGAAACCGAAATGTCTTTTTCCGGGTGATTCTCCTGCAACCATTCGTCAAACATCACGTTCATTTGAGTGTATTCCGCCATCGCCGATCTCGGCAACTCTACGGGCAGCGTCTGACGAGTCTTTTCGGGTAAATCCGGCAGGACATCTTTCAAAAGGCGGCGAATCATGCATGACTTTTTGAGCCGCTGATGGAGTTCCGGCAAACGCCGGGAACCCTGATATTTATAACCCCATCGGGTCAAGACCAATTTGGAATACCTGTCACAGAACTCCCGTCTCGATTCAATTCCTTTCTCCCCTAATACCATCCGCAAAATCGGATACAGCTCTGTCGGATGGTTCGTCATCGGAGTACCGGATAATGCCAAGACATGCGGAATATTTTTGGTTAGCCGCAAGGCGGATTTTGTCCGCTTGGCAGAGATAGACTTGCAATGATGTATTTCATCTAGGACAATCACCTTCGGTTGCAAAGCCGCCAATGTGTCTTCCCACTTGGTCAGGATATCATAGTTGATAATGTAAACGGGATTGCCGGTCGTCCGCAGTGCTTCCGGCTTCCCGCCGGACAATACTTCTGACCGTTTCCCGTAATGAATCCAAAATTCACGCTGCCAATTCAACTTCAACGTCGCCGGACAGACGATCAGGGCAGGGTAACCATCGGTATCCACGATGTACTTGATCGACTCCAAACTCTTACCGAGCCCGGCTTCGTCTGCCAGTAACACCCGCCCGTTGAATCCCTTGATCCGTTCAACGCCTTCGTCTTGATAGGGGAATAACTTCGTGGGCATAATTACGAAACCTCCTCAATCATCGCGACCAACATGTCCCTGAGCTCCAGTATTGCCGTCGTGACGCGAATCCGGCTCCAACCCTTTGCCAGCATCTCCTTCCGAAATAAACTGGTGGTGTCCCGACGAGAGATGACTCGATGGTCGTAAATCACGAAGTCCAAGAACCGCCTTGCATCGTCCGTCAAATCATGGCGAAGGTCTTCAACGAACTCGTCTCCAGAACGGCTTTCTCTCGCTGCTCTGTATTGCAATATCTCGTCCGCATTGGTTCTCGTCTTATGCTTTCGCCGCAACGGTTCCAAATTGAAATTGATGAGTCCAAGGGTAATTTGATGATAAATGTACTTGTCCAAATCTGAACGTGTTGCATCATGGCGGCGGCATGCCACGATGATGGTATCGGTGGCACGAGAGAACAAATCGTTGTAATCTCCGCCATACTGTGTAATGTGCTTCCGCACCAACTTGTCGATCAACGTTAGGTGCTTTTCAAATTGCAGTCCAATTGCTTCGGACTGCTCTGCCGTGAGTGTACTGGTCTTGCCTAAAACATCTCGCACGAGACGGTACTCCTTTCTGTGGTTAGTGGTTAGTCCTCACACACCTCCGGCTCTTCCGTTGATCGCGATGTCGCCAATTCTTCCGGGTGCATAGGAATCCCACTGGAACGAATACCTTCTGGATAGTCTTGCAAAATCGCCTTCAATCTCGGTTCATGATTTGCGATTTCATGCAATTCACGGACTGTGATTCCCGCACATTCTGCTACGTCCTCCCATGTCCGAATCTTGCTGCGCCGCATACTACCACCGACAAAGTGCCATAGGTCATGTTGAGCAATCAATGTTGATTGCATTTCACGCATGAACGACTCAAGACAGTTCGTTACAAGTTAATCAAGATGGATGCCATGACGTGCCAAGCCGACGTTTTCACTTCTTCGCTGGACCATCGCCTGATGCTTCGATTTTTTGGGGGTGGGTCGGTCTGCATTTTCAGACCAATTTTCAATATCTTCCAACTTCCAAAGATTCTGACTGTGCGGCTGATTCAACGGCAATGGGAAACGCCGCTCTCCACGTCGTGCTTCTGCAAGCCAACGACGAATCGTTGGAATGCTGCAACGCAATAACTCCGCCACCTCATCGATTTTGACAACTTGCATCGAAATAATTCTTCAAACCGTTCTGCTACACGTTTATCTACAACGAGTTAGAAAATCGCAGTAAGAATTCGATACGAAGCATGCTTATAAGCATGCTCCTTCAAAAAATTGTCGCCCCTACAACTGGTATTGGAGTCACATCCATTAAAAACAACAGCCTATCGGAAGGCATGACCCGGACTGCGGTACTGCCGCTCAAAATCGGTTCGATTGAAGCCAAGCGGCTGAAAACCTAATCCTCTTCGATCCGCATCCACGCTTGCATGCCAGTCCATGACTGTTTTTCGCAAATGCTCATATGCATCTTCCGCCGCTTTCCGGTATTTGGGCATGGTCTTCTGCCACAAATCCCGGCGGTATCTCTCCACTGCGTCCTCCCAGCCCGATTCCCCTTGCTTTATACCTGTATACTGCGTGACCTTTGCGGGATCAGTGGTGCTGTTTGACGTTCGCAACGTTGCACCATAAACCTTCTTCAATTCCGCAAACTTCTCCCGATAGGCTTTCTTGGCAGGTTCGATCTTTGACTCCAAACTATTGGATTTGGCAGACCGGTCTTGGAAAGTGAAACTTCTGACTTTCCGAAGATTTGATCGAAATTCGGTATAGTCATCTGCATTGTCATTGAACGCCGCCATGTTGCCTTGGACAAATCGTTCATTTTGAATGGCTTGAAGATTCTCAAAAACGCTAATATCGGCGACAACTGAATTGTTTATCATTTCATCTCACCCTTCTTCTAAACGCTGCAACACCATACCCCAAAACAAAACATTTGGGTTAAATTCGCTGACCATTCAACTCGGCAAACAGCAGTCGCTGAAACCATTCCATTTGCTCTATCGCCATGTTCAGCAGCGGTTGCCCGACCTCTTTGCCGTATTGCGTCTCGTACTCGATCCCCCGTAGAAATACGAGCGTTTTTTCGGTGTATTCGGCGTAGGAATCATGCCGAAAAAGTTCCTGCTTGACTCCGACAAAATTGGACAAAAGTGTGTCGTTGCAGTTTTGCATCATGTCAGCATCCCGAAGGCAATTCAATTGAAGTGAATATTCCTCTTGGTTTACAAGAATGTGATAGAGATCGGTCTCCGGCAACTCAAACGGATATTTTGTCAACCGGATCAAATAATGCACTACATGCACATCTGTGTTCCTTGCCGCATTGGTTTGACGAATCCAGCGCATAAAACCTGATATTGCCGCCTCCACATTTTTCGAGTCGTCTGCAAAGAAGCCGCCGCTATGACCAAAATCATGGAACAACGCCGCTAATATCAACTCTTTCGGCGGATTCTTGCCATCGGTACTCTGCAAATAGGCTTCGTGAGCATGATACGCAACCCACAGACTGTGATTGAAATTGTGGTAGGGGAGTGCCTGACTGGGATTGTTTTCGAGAATCCAGCGAACACAGCCGCCCAAGTCGTATTGCTCCATGATGTCCAGAATTGCTGCGATCACGATTGTTTCTCATTGAAATGGAAGTTACCGGCTCTATGGATATATCAACAATGAACATCCCAATCAGTGCGCAGACTTCTGGCAGAACACTTCCGGCGGCACGACCTCCAAGAATTTAGTAAGCGGCGTTGAGACCACGCACTTGACTCCGCCCCCCTGCGACGGCAAGTACGTAACTTGCACAAATGTATAATGTTCCGCCATCACCGTATCCGTCGTCTCATTGTAGTGTTCCTGAATCTTCATCCACATCGATAGTGGAAAATGGATCAAGGTCTGCTTGCCATTTCGCTTGTGAATCACCGCCCAATACCGTGATTTCGCATTCTGACTGGAAATAACCGCCTGCCACACAAACTCCAATAACTGCGGCTTTTTCCGTTGCGGAAGTGTGTCGATCAATGCCGTTGTGTCCGCATGGTTGTACCCGCACTTGAGTTCAAACGTAATCGCTTCTATCAGCGGTTTCCCAATCGCATCGAGATACCCGATGTCTCCGGCACTATTCGCCGTTGCTTTCCCCTTTTTCGCCCTCACCGTCGAACGTGCTCCGCTACCCGCAGTCCGGTGAAATAAATCTTCCCGGTTGCCATGACTAAACCACAACGACAGTTTTTTGCATATCTCCCGCTCAAAGGCAGAGCCCTTACGGCTCCCATTCACACGCTTTTTGTTTTCCATAGTGCTTCCCTTCCTCATTAAGGGGTACCGCTCAGTTGCTCTGTTCTGTCAATAAATCCAGAACCTTGTCCAACTTCTGATCCAGATGCTCGAACTGTTCGTCGATTGGCAGTGATTGCCTGATGCTCTCGGTTTTTTGCCGGTTGCAAGAACATGAACCGCTACACATGCCTATCGTGATGACAAAGCATATAAATCCAACCACCCATACAAAAGCTTGATTATCGCTATCCATTTTTATTGCCCCTTTCATCAACGTTTGGAATCCAACCATTCAAATGATCTGCCCACGAGTCCACGTCCCAGCGGCGACACGCCGCTTTCCATTGCCCTACCGTCACATGAGCGTCAATCTCCGCAGGAAGCCTTGCAGCGGCTTTGTGGGGCAATTTGACCAACCCCCTGTTGAAGTAGATCAAGTTCATGTTCGATTCAATGTCTGTCCGTTTTTTACCATGAAGTTCACCTAATATGTACTTTATGGCGGACTTTTCTCCTACTCCGGCGATGCCCGGTACATTATCCGAACTACAACCCGCTATCGCTTTCACAAACGACCATAATTTGGGCTGTATTCGATATTCCCGCTCAAACCATTGTGCTGAATAGTATTTATTTTGACTGGGGCTAAACATGATGGTTTTCGAATCAAGTAACTGCCACAAATCCGAATCCGAGCTGATAATCCTCTTCGGGCGGGTAGGGTACTGTTTGCAAAACATGGCGATCATATCGTCTGCTTCAAGACCTTGCTGCCAAAGCGGGAAATAGCCGAAATCGGGAAGGATTGAATCCCGTAATAATGTGATCAATTTTCGGCACTGAACGACCCGTTCTTGCAATGCCGGATCCCGCTTGCTGTCGGCATCCTTTCGTTTGACTTTGTAACATGGAAGTACCTCTTTTCGTAACGATTTGAGATCATCAAAGCACCAGATGACGTTGGTCGTTTCCTGGTCTTTCAACAATCGACAAACACTCGCAAAAAACGCATCGACCGTTAACAGAACATCCGACTGCCGCCAAAACGTCCATTGGGCGACAGACGGTACATCTAAAAGTAAAATGAGATTGGGATTCTTGTGCATCATTATTCGTACCGCTTTTTTCGCTGAACAGCGACCGATTGCAAAATTTCATCCCACGACTGCTGGGCAAATTCGTACAACTCCGCCTCACGCCCCTCTTCCTCAATCGTGTTGACAATATTCTCAAGTGTTCCGGTCAGATTCAATGCCGGAATAGAAAACGCCCGCTTTCCCTTCTCTTTTGTCAGAATCTTCTCCTCTATCAACCAATCCAACGTCCCGCCAATCGAATCGATGCCGAATTGATTGTAAATGGGCATCCGCACTTCCGGTCGTTGTCCGGTGTGTCTGTTTTTCGTGATCTGGATTTTGCAATTCGCACCCACCTCCCGATCCACGTCATTGTGCGTTTTCTTGATTTTGTTGGCGATTGAGGTCTGGACTTCCAAATGAGCATAAAACTTCAAGGCACGACCGCCGGAATAAATCTTCGGAGGCCCGTATCCCGTCACATTATCCCTCGATTGAGCAACGACGATGAGAATACTCTCCGTTTTGCGGAGTCCCGAAACGACGCGGCGCAGATTCTGGCTATGCGACTTCGCAATCGACATGCCATACGACCCACCTAAATCCTTGTCCGTTCCTTTGTGACGATTGTCCAAATGGATTTTCTTGTTCTCATCGAATTTGTCGTCATCGGCAACGCTGGACAACGACGTAATCGAATCCATCACGTAAATGAATGGAATCCCCTTGTTTTCCGCATCATCGAGATGGATATAAAAATCCTCCACCGTCTCACTATGAAACGGAACACTCTCTTTATCATGAGCAGGCGGCTCGATACGGCTTGCCAGTTTCTTGCCGAAGAACCGTTCGATGTCCATCCCGATCCCATTTTCCGAATCGTCAACGATAAGCCGATACTCATCAAAGTGGGAATTCTTTGCCGCCTCTGCCAGTATTTGCAAATAGAGCCACGTCTTACCGCTCCCTGAATCTCCAAAGATGACACAATACTCACCCGGGGCAATGAATCCCTTGTGAGAATTGGTACTTGCCAGATTCAACGGAACGTAACCGCAAGACAGCAACTCGCTCTCATCACATGAAAGTGGCGAAGTGTCGGTCAGTGCCGCTCGCAATTCCTCCGCCACTTCCGTCGTCTCATCAATAGCCGGTTCTTCGATTTCTTTCTTTTTTGCCATAACTCGTCTCAATCTAAAACTTGATAGAAAATGTAATGCGGGTCGCAACGCCAAGCACACGCCTCGAAGAGGGACATTGAAAATATCGCTGTGTTTTCCAGCCGGATACTGGCAGATGCTTCTCGCCGCTCCGGGTTTATGAAACACAGGATCGATACAGACAGTAAACTATCCACCGCATCACAAACGGCGTGGGTGGGATTCGAACCCGCCAATGCAACTCAAATTTGACCTTGCCAAATCAGGAGAGATTACATGCACCGATGCACACGCCGCAATCGACATCAGTCATCATCCTCGTCATCTTCCCAATCTTCGACCGGGACTCGCTTTTTCGTCTCCGCCGGTTTTGCAGACGCTTTCGTCTTCATCGGCGGTTCATCCTCATCGTCGTCTTCGTCAACGGGAACTTTTGCTTTCGATTTGACTGGTGGAGCATCATCGTCGTTATCGTCAATAGGAACCTTTGCCTTCGATTTGACCGGCGGGACATCGTCATCATCCTCGTCTTCTTCGTCGTCAACGAGCTGTTTCTGCTTGGATTTTGCCTTTACAGGAAGTTCGTCCTCGTCGGTCGCTTTCGACTTTGATTTCGCAGGCTTTGCAAGGGGTTCGTCATCGTCGTCATCATCATCATCGGACTTCGCCGCTTTTGATGCTTTCTTGGCAGACTTCGGCGGCTCCTCTTCATCCTTTTTTGCCGGATCATACTCGCCCGTCCCATGAAACATGTCCTTCAAGTCTTCATAAGACATCAGATTCAATACCGAATCCAAATCGACCGTCTTGTCCAAAATCGACTCGTCGTAAGGCTTCGCTCGTGGTTTGAATTCGACCGTCGAAACCCCAAGATATTTGAATGTCCCAGCATTCTGCTGAGTCACCCCGATCTTGAGCGTCGAACCTTCGTTCAAGTCCACGTAATACTGATAATTGTCTTCGTCATCAGCATTCTGAATCATGTCATCAACCTGTTTGCCAAGACCCGAACGGGGCTGATCCAGTACCATTACGTCCGATTGTTTCCCGTCCTCGTATGCAATTACATTGAACAACTGCCGCTGTTGTGGTCGGAGGCTGACATTCTGCTTTGCGTCCTCTTCGTCCGACATATCAAGCGTTGACCGGTATTCGCAAATCGGACACGGTTTGCCGAAGGTCGCCTGTGGGCAGATCACTATCGTGTTCGAAATGCCCACATTCCGGTGAATGTAATAGGTCTTCTCATACCACGTCCCATCCATCGAATGGGGATGCAGTTTCAATGCCGATGCCCGGAATGGGAGAATGTCCAAACGGACACTCCCTTCCTTCGCAAATTTGTAAAACTTGACCCCTTCGGGTAACTGCACCGCCCACATCCCACGCCCAGCCACTGCCCGGCTCTCCACATGTGGCTTGACACTGAATCTCGCCCGCTTCTGCCTCTCTTGATTACTTCCCATGAAAATCTCCTGATGTTTGGAATTTTGTTAACGTAATATCTAAAACGATTGAACGAATCAGTAAAATTTATTCGGAGATTTCCCGGTTTTTCGGTTTGATGCCCGGCGCACGATAGTCCGAATGCGGCTTCGGTGTCTTCGGATTGGCGTAATAACTCGTCATGTGCAGTTGCACAATGCACTCCAACGCCTTCTTTTTCGCCTCCAGTGCCGAAACCGCCGCCTTTGCCAGATCAAGCTCATTTTTGAGCTTGATAATCTTGTTTGCTGAAGCCCGAACCTCTTCATCCACCGCAATCGCCGCTTCAATCACCCCTTCGGTCAATTTCTGAAGCCCAAATTGCTCTGGATTTTTGCGAATAGTCAGACTCAAGTCCGCCCGTAACACCTCGTCACGTCTGCGAGCCATGTCCAGTTGCATTTGTAGATCCGCCGTGAGACTCGTGTACTGATACACCCTCGACGGATGCCTCATCCACTCCTCTATCAACTGCTGATCGTCAACTGCAAAATGTTCCGGCTTAATGTCGGTAGCCTGCATCACTCAAAACTTTGTAAGAGAATCGTTCACTGTATATCAACAATGAACGAGTAAATGAGAAAAATTTGCGTCTACTTTAGAGACCATGACCGGAAAGCCGCTAACACGACCCCGGCTCTGCCGCTATCGAAAAAATTCATCTCCCAGCAGGAAAGCAGCTCCGCCAGCGTTGCATTGTCGACTCCTCTCGCCCAACCGCCGATCATCGCTGAAGAAAGCCATCCCAACACCGCCCGGCGGACGGTTTCCGGTTCCTGTGTTTCATTTAGCGATTTCACCACTTTTGCCACCTCTTTCCACGTTTTCTTTTGCATTTTGGTAAAGACTTCGCACAAATCTTTGATCGTTGCCTCAAAAACCTCATCCTTCGACAGCATCTTGAGCCGGGATTCATCGTCAGGAAGTTCCACCAACTGCTGAAGTTTGACAAGGCATTTTCTCGGCGAACCGTCGACGGTATCCGCCAGTTTTTCCAACACTTCATCACCGATGTCCTCAATCCCCTCCTTCGCCAGTACCGATTGCGAAAGGGTAATCAAATCCTCAACGGAAACCGGCTTCAATTTGAGTTCCGAGCATCGGTTTTTGACCGTCGGGATGATCTTTTCCGGGTTCGTCGTGCAAAGGAAAAAGTAAGCATACGACGGAGCTTCTTCAAGGAGTTTGAGCAAAGCTTGCATTGAATTGCTACTTGCGCCCTGAAGTTCATCTATGATCCAACACCGGTTCCCCCCTGTTAACGATGGATATGATGCCGCTTGGCGAATTTCCCTGATCGTATCGATACCAGAAAAGTCTGCTGAATTGATTTCAAACAAATCTCGTGGAGGCAAACAGCCCAGCTTCTTGGCGAGAATCCTCGCACAACTGGTTTTGCCGCAGCCGCTTGCGCCGGTCAGCAATACCGCATGCGGCGTATTTCCATTGGTGATCCAGCCGGACATCACCTTCACCGCCTCCGGTTGCCCCACCACCCCTTTGAACGTCTTCGGACGATACTTTCTGTACAATTCGGTTACCATTTTTTCAGTCATCAACTTCACCTAAATACCTTCCTATTCCTAATGTTGTGTTAATGTAAACCTTCACCAACGCCATCGCCTGTGCTTCATTAAAACCTTCCTCCACGCACCGGCGATACAGCCCGTACCAAAGTCGAGGAAAATTATCGATCACGAATGTGGAGGATTGCTCTAAATCGTGCAAATCCTTCATTCGCTGCTTCTCATTGTCTTTGTCTCGTGTCATTTTGCACCTATGATATAAGGCTTTTTATCAAACCAGGAACAACCTAAATCTGCGACTTCCGCCTCGATTTCCATTGGTGCAGACAAAAACTCCCAATGCTTGTGAATCCGGTTCGTCATCACATGCTGCACAAACTCCAGAAACATATCTAACTCATTGTGCGGAACGTCAGCAACAATGCTGTCATGAATCTGACCTATAAGCACGGTTTTCCAACCATATTTTTTGATGCCCTTGCTAATTTGAATCAGCGACCAAAGAAGGCAGTGAAAACTCAATCCCTGAATCGGCATATTCAGCACTTCATTTTTCGGAAATACACCAGCACATCGGAACCCTGACAGATAATCGACATACCCATCATTCAAATAGTTGTACCAAGTGTCTTTTTTCCACTGCCCATAAACGGCGAACCGATTATTCCAAAAATCGTAATCAACATTCTTGATATGCTCGTAAAACGACTCCGGTTCCGGCACTCCGTCTGCATCAATGTAGCCGAGCGTTTCAAACCCGACCGATTGCAAGTGTTCGGTGAGCAGTGTTCCGTCGTCTAACTTAATCTGTTGGACTATGGGCAGATTCCAGAGGGCATCTGCCATGCTTTTCCACGATGCGCCGTAAAAAGCGGCAAAAACGAAATTCCCCTTCGCCGTGTTGCGGATGGCTTTATTGACCTGATCCAGCGGCAATTTGTAACACTGTGCCGCCATGTCCCGGTGCATGTCTGACGATTTGTCGTTCAGGTACCGGAGCATTTCGGGGTCCTTAGAATACGCGGTTGATGCTTTGATTTCCGCACCTCCAAAATCTACTTCCACAAAATGCCGATCCGGTGCCCGGGCAATGAAACATCGCCGGACAATTTCTGCCAACCGTTTATTGCGGGTGGGGAAGTTTTGGAAATTTGGGTCAGAACTGCTGCTACGGAAAGTTACAACCGTATTCAAATTGAACGACGGATGCAAAAAACCATTGGAATCCACTTCGTCTTTGATACCCTTCAAACTGGTTCCCAAGACTTTCTGCAACGATAGGTACTCGACATAGTCCTTGATGAACGGCAAGTCAAACGGTTCTAAAGCCTCCTCCGAAACTTCCGGCTTGCCCGTTTCCGTCCATACCGTACACTCGTACCCAAGATTCCCCGTTTTGGAAATATTGACCGTCTTGAATTTACCGTCTGCGCCTTTTCGCTCAGTCGTGATGTTGCCGAAGAGTACGTTGCCCAACTGCTGCCGGGATGTCAATTTTGCTTTCGTGCCGAACATTCTCCGCCACACGGCGTAT
>Ga0082212_10002914_pt1 | contig 24544 bp, 20 predicted proteins | sample TergutNt197P3_FD_71548 | JGI IMG/M metagenome (GOLD analysis project Ga0082212, IMG submission 71548) | Neocapritermes taracua P3 segment gut microbial communities from Petit-Saut dam, French Guiana - Nt197 P3 | ecosystem: Host-associated > Arthropoda: Insects > Digestive system > Gut ... | reverse complement strand
TAAGAAGTCTTTGTCTTCCATCAAAGAGCTGTCCATATGGACCAGACCGCCTGAATCGATGATAAGGCCGCGCATGTTGACGCTGTCGTATTTCGAAAACAGTTCCCCCGCGATGTGGCCGAACTCAAGGCCGCTGCAAATAACGCCGAGAGGGATTCCGTCCTCTTTGACCTTGTAATCGAGCCACACTCTTTTTCTTTGCATAAAATGATCGATGCCGACGCTGATTATGTAGTCACTCTCGGCGGAGACGCAATCGAAATACCATCCGTCATCCGGGTTGTTTTTATTTAGCTCCGCGGAAAGCAAAAAAGTGTCGAAAGAGGGGTCGTTTTCGATTTTGTATTCCGATAGTGAGACGTCAGAGCCGATATACATATTATAGCTGTACAGCTCGCCGACAATGCCGGACAATTCCTCGAACGCTCGCGTTTTCTTTTGCTCATTGTATTCGTCGGCCAGCCAGTGTTTCACGGCTTCGGAACGGGCCGCCTTAGATATAAGGCCGAGCTCTTTGCTGATATGGGCGCTTAATGCTTCCGCGGAACTGCGAGCGTAGCGTTCGGCGTATTCTGTCGTCAGTTTTTCCGTAACTCCGCTGAACAAAACTGTCGTCAGCGCCGCCATGACACAGAAAGCGACCGCAAAAACAATTATGCTTATATTAAGAAAACGAACGGAAAGCTTCCCTCTGTGCCGCGAAGCTGCTTTCACTTTATGCTTTTTTTCTGTCACTTCGGTCCCTCCGGTTTTTTAAGGTTGAATTCATATTCCGTAAATCTTATTATAAGCATTATCCTCTCTGTTTCAAGTGCGTTTTTTGCGTCTTCAAGCGCGCGCTCGGCGGCAAGCAAGTTGTTTTTTGAAACGAGTCCTCGGGCAAATTGCCTTTGCAGCTTGCCGAGCTCATTTTCAGCGTCTTTGACGATCGTATTTGTCAAATGCTCCTCACAGGCGTCCTTTAGATCCGCAAAAACAAACGGGAAGTCAAGTTTAGCTTTCTCCCGGGCTTTTTCATAATCGGATTTAGCGTTGTTATACGCGAAACGGTTGGCCGCCGTGCTTGATTTTTCATATTCTTTTTGAGCTTTGTCGAGGGCGCTGCTTTTTGCCCGCACATCGCCGCAATACAGCGAATACAAAGCCAGATCGGCGTCGCTGTCGCGCTTGGCGACGGCTTGAGGGTCAAATTCCGGGAGACCTTCGAGCTTTATTTCAGTAAGCATCCCTAAAAAATCGGCAAAGTTTCTGAGATCGGCTTCCGCTGTTTTCGAAATCGATTTCAGCGAGTCATTTTTTAGCTTCACGATTTTTTCAAAAGCCTCGACCGCGTCGCCCGAGACTATGCCCGTATCGCGTTTTCGCTTGAGCGAGGCCAATTCCCGCAGCGCGTCATCATAATCACGGCGCTGCAATATCTCCTGCTCATATATCAGGTAGTAATTCAGATACATAAGCTTCGCTGCGTGCAGCCGTCCGTTGAATACATCTGTAATGTCTTTGTCCTTGTCTTTCAGGGAGTTTGTAAGTTCGCTCATGATGTCCTGAAGCGGCATTGCCGCCGACGCCAAATACTCCAACGGCCCTCCGCCGTCCGTAAGATCTCGGTGCTTGCCTTCGTAATACGCAAGTTGCAGTCTCATCTTCTCGTATGCCCGGCCGATATTAATAACGTCTGAGTTTGTTTCCGCGACCAAGCCTTCCAGCATATCAAATGAGATCGCTGTCGCTTCGGTTTTTTCATCCGCAACTCCTGCGGCCGCAGCGCAGCTGCACAGAGCCGCCGCAGCCAGCAGTATGCTTATTGCCCTTTTCATATTGTTTCCTCCTTATAAATCGGAGCCGGATCACTCGGCCTTGACTTTAAGACCGTCTTTCAGGTCTTTGTTGTTGGCGTCAGTCACGATAAAATCTCCGTCGGAGACGCCGGATTCGATAATATATTCCGTCCTCAGCTCCGGACCGGAAACCACAGGCGAACTTAAAAGACGGCCGTCTTTGACAAGCCACAGCATATCTCTGCCGTTGTCTTTGAACAGGGCGGTTTTAGGAGCCGTAAACTTGTTGTTCTCGCTGTAAACTATGAAATTGACCTCAACGGTAAAACCCGCGCCGAACGACGCCCCGTTCAATTCATCGAGATTAGGGATTATCCGGAGCTTAACTTTACGTTCCTCCACGCCGAGCGGGGAGTATTTTATTTCCGCCATTGAATCGATGTGAGCTATTGTCCCGGAGAATTCCGCGTCGCCTTCACGCCTTTTGAGCGTCAAAAGCACACGGTCTCCCTCATTGACGCTGTCGACGTCCTTTGTTGATACATAGGTTTCAATTATATTGCTCTTGACCACGGTGATCTCGGCGACGGGAGCGGCGCCTGTGATATAGTTTGTTTCACCGGCAGCCAAATCGGTGACCACGCCGTCGACGCCGGCTCTGATATTGCAGTTTTCGATGTCTTTTTCGAGGCGCGCGATGTTTGACTGTTCAGCGCGTATGACAGCGTTGTAATAATCGGTCAAATCACTTCTGTCATAACCGGCTTCGATCACGCTGCGCTGCTGCCTGACTGATTGAAGAGCCGCCTCAAGGCTTTCCGCAGCTGCCCGCGCGTTTTCCAATTCCGCTTCGGAAATGCTTCCCTCGAGAAACAGGAATTCAGCTCGCGATAATTCCTCCGCGGCTCCGGAAAGGTCCCTTTCGCTCTGCTCGATCCGTATATCCTGAAGTCTCAATTGTTCCCTTATGACGGCGCCGCCGCTTAATTGCCGGACTGCGGCGTCCCTCATCTGCGCCTCATAACCCTCTACGGCAATACGCAGCTGTTCCGTTTGAAGCAGAAGGGGTTCCGGATCGATGACGCACAGTATATCGCCGGCTTTAACCGTTTGCCCGCGGGCCACATTCACTTGCAGGAGTTTGCCCTGAGTCAGAGGATAAATACGCACGACGCTGTCGGCGACAAAGGTCCCCTGCTCGGTGAAACTCAATTCGGCGGTTTTTGCCGTTACCTGTGTGAGCGGCAGGACGGCGGGAGTTGAGACGGCATAGGCGGCGTATACGGCCGCTGTAAGCACCACCGCTCCGATCAATAAATACTTGACTTTCTTTTTCATTGTCGTTACCGGTCCTTTCCTTTGAAAATGTCCTCTTATTCGCGTTCTTTAAGCACTTCGACCATGTCGAATTTTTTTATTTTTCCCTTTGATGAAAAGTTTGACAGTATTACGGCGAGCGCGCAGCCGCAAACGCCGACGAGATAAGAATAAGCCGGCAGGGAAGAGGGCATGCTGAACATATCGTTTTCAACCATCGTGCTGAGCAGCGTGTTGAGTAGAAGAGTGAAGGGTATACCGAGCAGGATGCCGGCGAAACACAGTGTCCAATGCTCAAAACTCATAATCCCGGTGACTTCGTTAGCCGAGAGCCCTATCACCCGCAGAGTAGCGTATTCTCTTTTTCGCTCTGAAAGAGATATGGTGGAAGTGTTGTATATTATGGCGAAAGCAACAAGCATGCTCATTATCTGCATCATGGTGTAAATACCGGAAAAAGGTTCCATCATGTTCCGGTATTTAACGAGCGTGCTTTCCTTGTCTTCGACTGAATAGGCGTTGGCGGCGGTCTTGAGGTAATCTTTCATGTATTTTATATCTGCGGTGTTAAGGATCACGGAGGTGGCCGTCTCGCCGATATTAAAAAGCGCAGCCAGAGCGTTTGAGTCCATATAACATGCGGAGCCGAGATTTTGCTCCGCTATTCCGGTGACATACACCGGAATGTCGTCGTCGCTCAAATAGGAAGAAATATAAATCAGATCGCCGGACTCTGCTCCGAGTCTGCCGGCAAGTCCGTTCGTGAGGATGACGCCGTCAGCCGGCGGGGAAAAGGCTTTTTTAGTTTTCGCGTCGTATATCCTGTAAAGAGGGGAGCCTTGCTCAATACCGGTGATCATCGTTCCCGCTCTGATGTTTTTGTTAATGAGTTCCGCCGGTATCTCAAGCAGCCCTTCGGCATAAGTAACGTGTTCGATGGCGTAAGCGTTTTCCACCGCGTCTGAGCGGTCAAGAGGCCTCATGAAGTTGATTTTTACGTCATACCGCTGTATATCGGTAAACTGACTGAACATCAAACTGTCGATCAGACTGCTGAAGCTTCCGGAAACGGCTAAAAGACCGTATGAAAACATGACGCCGACCGCGACAAACCCGGCGCGGAGCGGATTTCTGATAATGCTCCTTAAAGCCATACTGCCTCTTGAAGTCAAGACTGATTTGAGGAGTTTGCTCTTGCCGACTATATCGTATTTCACGGGACGGGGATTCTCGGGACGCATGGCGGCGGCGGGCGTGAGCCTGAGCGCTTTGAGAGCGCCGGCGAACGCTCCGGCAAGTCCGCCTCCCACCGCCATGATAAAAGCGTTTATGTAATATGTCGGAGTGACTTGCTCCGGGATGCCGGGCAGAGAGAAAAATTGTAAAAACATATCCAAATAAAACCCTGAAAGCATCCGGCCGAATATTACGCCGAAGATTCCGCCGGCTATACCCGTTATTCCGCCGTAAGAAAGATAATGCAGCATGATCTGTGAGTTGGAATAGCCGAAGGCTTTTAATGTGCCGATCTGCCCGCGCTCCTGCTCGATGACCCGTTTCATCATAAGATAGAGGACGACCGCCGAGATCAAAACAAATACTATGGGCATGGAAGCTGACATGGATTTTATGCCGCTTACTTCCATGTCGACAAAGGCGTGGCTCGACAGGTCTTCTTTGGCGATGAGTTCCTTCAGCCCGTAAGGCGATAACGCATCTTCCAGGGCTACTTTTACGTCGTCAAAAGTCAGGCCTTCTTCAAGTTCGAATACGAGGTCGTTAACGACCCCGGCTGAATTGGTAAGATAAGACATGCCGTCGGCAGATATGTAACCTATGCCGAAAGCGCTTTCATCCGGAAGGATATCGCCGGCGCTTTTTGTTATATAAGCGTATTCCGGGCTTATGGCCGAAGCGCACAATGTGAATGAATATTCGCGTCCGTTTAAAAACACGGAAACTGTGTCGCCGATTATCAGATCATGCGCGTTAATAAAAGCCGGATTCAATATTATATCGTTTTCGGCTGAAAGAGGATTTCCGGAAACAGCCGGTATGTTGAGCGCAGGGCCGTTTTGCGTGTCGAGCGAAATAAGGCGAAGGGTTATGAGTTCATCGGACCCGGAAACTTCGGCTCTGACCTCGACGACGTATCTTGAATCCGAGACGGAGACGCCTTCGATCTCAGACAGACCGTCGGCAAGGCTCTTCGGCATTGCGTCAACTTTAGCGAAAACGTCCGCGAGCCTGTAATCATTGTAGAACTTGAGTATGGACTGCTCCAAACCGTCAGCCGCTATGCTCATGCCCAAGTACATCATAATGCCGATCGCGATCAGAAATACGCAGGCCGAATATGATTTTTTATTTGACCATACAGCTCGCGCCGCTTTTTTAAACAACACGTCACCAATTCACCTCCTCGGGAGATATCGGTTTTTCGTTAACGGTGACACTGTCTATCAAACCGTCCTTAATGCTGAAGACCCGGTTTCCCATTCCTCCTATCGCTGCGTTATGGGTGATGATCACAACGGTCTTTTTGTACTTTACGTTGAAATCTTTCAGTATTCGAAGAACCTGTATGCCGGTTTGAAAATCGAGGGCGCCCGTAGGCTCGTCGCAGAGCAACAGAGAAGGATTTTTGCTGACCGCTCTGGCTATCGCCACCCTCTGCTGCTGACCTCCCGAGAGCTGAGACGGGAAATGCCGGCCCCTGTCGGCGAGACCGATGCTTTCCAAAAGACTTCCGCTTGATATAGGGGACTGTGACAGTTCGGCGGCTAAAAAAATATTTTCCTCGGCGGTCAGATTGGGAATCAGATTATAAAACTGAAATACAAAACCGACGGCCGTTCGCCTGTATGCCGTGAGTTCCCGGTCAGACGCTTCGGAAATATTCTTTCCGTTGAAAATAATTGAGCCGGACGTGGGCTTGTCGATTCCGCCTATTATATTGAGAAGCGTGCTTTTTCCGGAGCCGCTCGGCCCCAGAATCACGACAAATTCCCCGGCGAACAAAGAGAAGTTAACGCCGCGTAAAGCTTTGACCGTTATCTCTCCCATTATGTATTCCTTTGTCAGGCCGGTCGCTTCCAAAATCTTTTCCATAGATATCACCTTCCCGCATCGTTTGCGCTAAAGAATTTATTTAAAGAAAAGCTTTCTGAAAATGCTGAAATATTCCTTAAGATCAATTAAGTATTTTTCATATTCGCTTTGGTAGTCCTTCAGTTTTTTATCCGGGCTGAGTTTTGATTCCGAATAGCCTTCCAGCGTCCACATGATTATATTTACGGCTTTTTCCGCGTCGATCCCGTCTTTGAAAAGAGACGTGTTCCGGTCGGAGGAAATACGAGGGGCGATTTCCGCCTGTATTTCGGCTATCCGGACTGCGAATTCATTTCCCGGATAATCGTTGGCGCGGGTGTAAGCGGCGGTAATAAACTCAAACAGAGCGGGGTGTTTATAAGACAAATCGAATTTCAGGCGAATCATTTGCTCCAAATGCTCAAGCAGGTCTTTCCGGTCGGCGCTGATAAGGTCGAAATAATTTTCGCGCAAAATGTCAAAAGCATAGTGCAGCAAAAACTCGTACAGACCCTTTTTCGTTCCGAAATAATGAAACAGGAGCCCTTTGGATATACCGGCTTCGGCAACTATGTCGTCTGTGGACGCGTTTTTGAAGCCTTTGCAGAATTCGGACATCGCGGCGCTGATGACATGCTCTCTTTTTTCAGCGTCCATTGTCATGATCTTATGTGATTTGATATCGTTAACATTGGTCAATAATATCACGTCCGGTCGTTTGATTTAGTGGTTGACATGATAATAACACTATTGACTCGATTAGTCAATAGTGTTATTGAGAATTTCCGTATATATTTTTTCTGTATGGGAAAGAGCGGCGTCACTCTCGTTTTTTCAGTTTCAACTTCCTTCCGGCTCGCTTTTTTCTCAGTCTTTTTTTGTCGCCCGATTTTGATTTGTAGAATTCCGTAATGCGTTCGTCCGCTTTGTAAACGATTCTGTTTGCCGTCCAGGAATCGTCTTCGGTTTTGCGGAATTTGAGTCTGATCAGAAAGTCACCGTGTTTTTTACAGGATGAGAGGGTCATATATCTTTTGTCGCCTTGATTGATCCAAGAGGCGTTAACGAGAGGCGTGCCGCAGTTAGGGCATAGAACGCGGGTCAGGGATGAGTCGGCGAAGGCGTCCCTTTTGCTCGGAAAACCTGAAAAGCTGACGTGATCCAAGGGTATGGGGCTTGGGTTCTCGCTGTCGTTGTCGTCCGGGTTTTTTGAAGGACCCATACTGAGCAGACGGACAGTGTCGTCGTAAAGCGGTATGCTCTCTTCAAGATCCAAGCGGGCGCAAACAAGCGCCGCGTTATAAGCGTCGTCGAGCGCGTCGTGAGCGGCTCCCGCAGGTTCGATGGCATAATGCTCCATTGCTGAAACGAGAGATTTTTGATTTCTGTCGCCTCCGGCGCGGATATTGTGCAATACCTGGAGATTTATCCATCCCGCTATCCAGTCCCAGTCGAGGTCGTGGATGATGATGTTTTGCTCCATAATACCTTTATCGTCATAACCCCAGGTGAGGAAAGTGCAGTTGTCGCCGCACCAAAGCTTAAAACTCTCGAAGGCTTCTTTGAAGCCGCTGCCGCCGGACAGCCGTTCCTTATCAAAACCGGTGAGTTTTTTTACTTTGTAGTGCATGTGTCTGAAATATATCGGTTTTATATCGATTTGAAACGTATCGCCCGGCGACATGTCATCTCTCAGCTTGACAGCGCCTATCTGTATTATCTCGCCGCGGAGATGTATGGGAAGTTTGTTAAAAACAGGGGACTTTGACGACATGGCCTGATTCCATTCAAGGTCTAAAACAATGTATTGCATCTTTAATGTACGGTCCTTTATATAAGGTTTTTTAAGTGTTTTTTAAGAATTTTCCTGATGAGGCAAAGCAATATGACGCCTATGACCGCGGCCGCCGCGGTCCTGACACAGTCGGGGTCCGAGGAGAGGCCGAGGGCGAGAGCGGCGGCGGGCGGATGCACGAGATTGGTCGAGATCATCAAAAAAGTTGCCGCCGCGGCCGCCGCGGCGCATATCAGTATCAAAACATACTCCGCGCCGGCGAAGCCCAAAGCCGCGATTTCGGTATGCAGCAGTCCGAATACTATGCCGGATACAGAACCGAAAACATAGCCGCCCGTTAAATTCCTCGTTTTGGAAGCATTGGTATGCGGGGTTATGAATAAAATGAAACTGCTTGCCCCCAAGGACGCTACAACTATGCCGCCGAAAAATCTGTAGACAAGCAGTACGAGAGACAGGCAAAAAGCGATTATCAGGCTTTGAATAATGTAGTTTTTTCGGTTCTTATGAAAATTGCCGTTTAAAAAATTTGAGAATAAAATATCCGTCAATGCCGGAAACATCAGGCATCCCTCAGCTTTCTTGAATGAGGTTATGTTTCGCTGTCCGCCGAGCTCGGTTTATTTTGAGACAAGTTTGCAGAGTAACGTTTATCAGTGCAGAAAAGTATATAGACCGTCAGGGCGATAAGTATCCAAACGGAACTGAGCCAAAACGAAAACCTGATATCCGCTGCGTCGGCGACGGCGCCGAGTATCGGTGAGCCGATGACTATGCCGAGATCGACGGCGCAGTAATAGGCGCCGGACGCCGTTCCGCGCCGCTGCGGAGAGCATCTGCGGAACATCATTTGATTCATCGTCGGCAACAGAGCGCCTTGGGAAATGCCTATAGGCACGGCAAGAGCGGCGAGGGCGGTCATCGAGTTCACGGTAGGAATGAGAGAAATAAGACAGGCTAACATCGCGGCGGCGGGGATGACGACAACGTCCGCGCCGCGTTTGTCGACGACTTTTCCCAATAACAGTCTGGAGAACAAAACACCGAGAGCGCTGAAAGTAAAATAAAGGCCGCTGTTGCCGAAACCTTTCAGCTCGGCAAAAACGGTTATGTAGCTCAGTATGCTCGCAATGCCGAAAAACATAATCAACAAAACAACGCCGGGCTTAAAAACCGCATATTCAAAGCCGAGTATGGTTTTCGGCAGGGGTCCGGCCGGGACGCCGGCGTTTCCCGAGGGTTTTTCCCGGCCGGACGAAGCCGGGGCCGCCGAAGCTTCCGATTTCCGGCGCCGGCGCTCATAGGTCAGAAAGCAGGCGAATATCATACCCGCTCCGGCAATAAAAAAGCCGAAGAAAAACAGGTTTTTATAGTCGGCTGCCGTTCCTCCGGCCACTATCGCAAGCGCCAGGGCGGGCGCCGTCATTTGGCCCACGGTGGAATACAGACCGAAATAACCTATGCCTTCGGCAAGTCTGCTTTTCGGCAATACGTCCGCCGCGGCCGCGCCGCCGCAGGTGGAATGCAAACCGAAGCCGATGCCGCTGATCATTCGCAGAACGATGAGCATTATTACCGAGGTCGTAAAAGCGAAGCCGAAAGCTGCCGCGGAGCATATTAAAGCTCCCGAAATGAGAAGCTTTACTCTGCCTATCCTGTCTGAAAAAACGCCGGCGGCGGGCCTTACGGCAAGGGCGGTAAGAGAGTATACGGAGGTTATGATACCCGCATAAAAGGCCCTGCCCGTAATAAATAGCATATAGGGCGGCAATGTCGCTATAAAAGCATAAGTGTAGATGTTAACGCAAAGAGACGAACACATTATGATTATGTAGTCTTTTGACAGAAGTTTTTCTTTTTTTGTTTCCGGGCCGGGAGTCATTATCGGTCTTCTTCCTCTTTCTTGTTTGTTGGCGGCAGCGCGTCGGAGGGGAGCATCGGTTTTGTCGCGGTAATAAGCAGCAATAAGACGGCGGGAGCCCGGGCGGGCATTGAGCTTGCTCCGGCGAAAAACGGCGAGGGCGAGAACGATCCGGAATACGGAAGGTATCCGTTGTCCCACCACCAGCTGTCTTTAAACTCTGCGGTGGCGGACCACCAGGCAGGATCTCCCCACTCACTTGATGAGATGGGATCGCCGTCGGCCGTGCCCCCTCCTCCTTTACCCTCTAATTCATCGCTCGCGTAACATTTTACCGGCGGGGGGGCATTATAAGCTCCGATAATAAGGCCGACCCTGTTGCCGGCATGTTCTGTCGGGCTGCTGAGCGAGCTGTTAAGAGCTACGCAGTTGCTTACTAAATTTGCGGCATTCCAACTGCTGATGCTGAAGTAAGTGCCTACTATTCCTCCGACGCCGCCTTCGTGATAAGCTTTGCTGACATTGTCCGTCACGGAACCTGTTGCTATGCACAATCGAACGGAGGCTGTTGTGTTCGGTATGATTCCGACGACGCCTCCGATCGGGGCTTTTCCTGCCACATCGCATGCGGAATAACAGTTTTCCACAGACCCCGAGCCGCTCAACTCACCGACGATTCCGCCTATTTTCGATGCTTCTGTTGTTCCGCTCGATATACTCCCCGATACAAAGCAGTTTTCGATATTGCCCAAGCACACGCCGGCGATCCCGCCGATATTTGCAGCGCTGCTGTCGGTTATCGTTATGCTGATGTCTTCAAGTTTCAGGTCAAAGACTTTCCCGGTCGCGCCTATGTAACCGAACAATCCTTGATTACCGTAAGCGGAATTTATCTCCATATTTTTTATTGTATAACCGTCTCCGTCCAAAGAACCTGTGAATGGGTCGTATGAAGCGCCCATTATCGGAGTCCAGGGGTTTGCTGATAACAGAGCCAGATCGACGTCCTCTGTCAGCTTGTAGTGAACATCAAGCGTCCAATCGGTGTAGGGCGCCGTCCCTCTGCCGACATAAATGAAGTCATCCGCTTTGACGAGGAAGGGGTTGGCTGCCGTGCCGTCTCCGGTCTGGCTGAAAGCTGACGTTGTGATTTCAATGCTGCGCTCCGGGGCGCCCGCCTCAAAGTTGTCGTTTTCGGCGGAGCGTGCCCAGACATAATAGCCGGTCGAAGGGTCAAGTCCTGTGATAGTGGTTCCGGTCTGCCATCCTGTCGTCGGACTGCTGCCGGGAGAAGTACTGACGGCATATTCGGCTGTTTGCTCTGTCGTCGAAGGAGTTAAGGTCACGGGGTCTACCGTTATGCTGTTATGTGATACCGAAGACTTGTTCGGCTCGCTGACACCGGCGCCCGCAGCTTTTACTACGTTCAGCAGACGGGAATCATCTGTTTCGTTATAGTTTGAGTCCCCGGCTTTAACTGCCGTTATGAGCACGGTCCCCGCGCCGGTTATCGTCGCTGTGTCTCCCGAAATGCTCAGCACAGAATTGCCCGAAGGGACGGTATAGGTCAAAGCGCCGGTCCCGCTGCCTCCCGTCGAGGTCAGGGTAAAATCGGCGTCGCCGAAGGTTTTTGTGCCGGGATTGGTTATTGTCAAAGGAGCCTGCGCGCCTTTTAAGACAGTGATCTCTCTTGTTGCGGTCGCAGAGTTATAGACAAGGTCTCCGGCTTTGACTGCCGTTACCGTAACGCTCCCCGCGCCTTCTATCGTTGCCGTGTCTCCCGAGATGCTCAGCACGGGATTCGGCGGCACGGTATAGGTCACAGCGCCGGTCCCGTCGCCTCCCTGTGTTGTGAGCTTAAACGGGATGTCGCCGTAGAAAAGCGGGCCGGGGTAGTCGATCGACAGCGCGGATTGATCCTGTTTTGAGGCCGGCGGGGTCACGGTCAGGGTCAAAACGGCGGTCGCGCTGTTGTATAAGGAGTCGCCGGACTTAGTTGCGGTTATATTTGCCGTTCCGAGGCCGGTGAATGTCACAAGGCCTGAATTGCTGACCGTGAGGATACCGGTGTTGCCGCTTGAGTATGTGACAGCGCCGCTGCCGCTGCCGCCGCTCAGTATCAGTTGGACCGGGCCGGCTCCCGTTTCAAAGGCATGGACTCCGCCCGGCGCCGAGAGCGATAAAGCGGTTTGATTTTGCTTGGGCGGCGGAATCGTTCCGCTGTCGCCGCCTCCTCCGGAACCCGGGTCGGGCTGTGAAGGTGGCGCCGCCGGGGCCGGCGGCTCAGGCGGAGGCGCGGGAGGTGCGGGAGGTGCGGGAGGGGGAGCCGGAGGCGCGGGAGGGGGAGCGGGCTCCGGAGCGGGGTCGGGCGCCGAGGGAGCCGTTTCGGCCGCGCTTTGTCCGGAGGAGGACGATCCGGGGGCTTCGGAAGCCGAGGATGAATTTCCTCCGGCGCTCTGTTCCGGCGCGGAAGCAGTTCCTTCGGGGCCTGCGCTTTGAGATTGGCCCGGCTCTGCCGGTCCCTGCCCGGGTGCTGCCGGTTCGGCAGGAGCCGTCATTCCGGGAACAGCACCGTTCAATTCGCCCGCCGGTTCTCCCCTTACTTCGGGGGCCGGCAGCGTCGGAAGCACTCTTTCCGCCTCAGAGGATGAGATTATCTGCGCTTGGGGTCTTTCCTCGGCAGATCTCGCGCTGTCGGCTTCCTGACGTTTATGAAGAGCGTCTTCGAGACGCTCGACCAAATCCGGCGCTTGGTTCATAATTTGAGGGTTATTGAGAAGCTCCTGAAGTATATGTGAATCCAGCGATTCAAGAGGCACAGTAAAAGCGTTCGGCCTGCCCTCGTCCGTGAAATCGCCTACTTCGCTGTGGTCGCCTGTAATATCCTGAGAGATTTGTACCACGCCGTTCGGGCTGATCAGAAAACTGCGCACTTGTGTGCCGCCGCCGTCGCCCTGATCGGCCAAGTCAAAACGCACGGCCCCGTCAATGACCATAAGCCGCGCGAAAGGATTGCCGCCGTCTGCCTCACCCGGAGCGTTGCGCCTGTAAATGAGGACGTATTCCGTGCCGCGCACGCCGGCGATGACGTTTGAGGTGCGGATAACATTGCGAGAGCTGTCCTCGAGTTCGGTGTGTAATTTGTTTTTCACCATGCCTTCGATCAGGTTGATAGAGCTGTCGTCCCGGTTATGGCGGTTCCATACGGAGTTGAGCGAGAGCTGCGTCATTTCTCCTACAGTCAGGTCTTTTCCGTAATAGGTAACGTTCACGGCGCCGCCGACGCCGGTGGATATCACGTCCCCGGAACTCAGGGTCATGCCCCGGTATACGGGAACAGAGGCATAGCCTCCGCCTTTGAATACTTCGGCGGGGCTTTGGACGGATGTTACCCTCGGGCCTTGTGAATCATCCGGCGCCGTGGCTGAAACGGGCGCCGAAAGCGTGAGCATCAGCGCTAATGCCGGTATGCAGGCCATTATTCTTTTTAGCATATTCTCCGCCTCCTAACACCGGAAAGAAAAATCTTTAAACCGGAAAGCGTATCGGAATTAAGGCTTTGCGCGGACGGTCACAGGTCTATTGTCATGTGGTCGGCAACTGTGATCGCACCGGGGAATACCGCGCGGGCCTTTTTTTGAATATCATCTATTTCATCGTCGGTGGCGCTCGGTGAATAGTGGAGCAGCGCCAAACGTTTTACACCGGCCTTTTTTGCCAGTTCGGCGCTCTCGCGCCAGCTGGAGTGGCCCCAGCCCGGTATTATCTTGTCGTCATCAAAAAAAGAGTCAAATACGAGAAGGTCTGCGCCGGATATAAATTCAAGCAGATCTGTGTCGTCTGTGTGGTTGCCGAGTTCCACGTCGCAGCAAGCGCAGAAAGATTTATTGTTGTATTCCACTCGGTATCCCAAAGCGCCGCCCGGGTGAGAGACCGAACAGGCGCTGACTTTTGCTCCGCCGGAGAAGTTGACGGTATCGCCGCCTTTTATCGTTTTAAAATCAATGAGGGCTTTAAATTCCTTGAATCCGGCAGGGCTGATCGGAGGAGAGAGATAGTTTTCCAAAATTCCGCGCACGTCGTATCCGCCGGAATCGCAGCCGTATATGACGACTTCTTTTTGAGGGTCAAACAGTTCTTTACAAAACAGCAGCCCCTCTATATGGTCGACATGGTAATGTGAGAACAACAGGTTTATTTTAGGACTGCGGCAGCTCTCAAGCCCGGACAGGCCGTTGATACCGGAACCCGAGTCGATTACCAAGATGTCGTCTCCCGCCGCAACGGCAATGCACATGGTATTGGAGCCGTATTTCTTTCTTTTGCCGTTATTATAGGCGCAAGAACCGTTTGTGCCCAAAAAATTTATTTTGAATGTTTCCAACGTTTTCCTCCTGAATGTACTCGGGCAGTGTAAGACACGGCTGTCAAAAAGCCGTCCGCTTACGGGGATTTGGGGCGGTCATATACGTTTTCGAGGCTGTAGATCTGTATTCCCGTTTTTTTGTTTTTCACGTTGATAACGCCCAAGTCGGTAACTTCCACATAGTCCTTGACTTTCTGATATGTGGCGTCCGAAATGATGATACGGCCTTTTTCCGCGTTGGCCTCAAGTCTTGCCGCAGTGTTGACAGTGTCGCCTATGGCGGTGTATTCCATTCGGAAATCCGAACCCATGTTGCCTACGACCGCCGTTCCGGTGTTTACCCCGACGCCGAACTGCAGGTCCACGCCGTAAGTTTCGATGATCTCGTCGCGCAGGGGCTCGGCGCCGACTTTCATCGCCCACGCCGCTCTGACGGCGCAAAGCGGATGGTTCGGCAGATCGTTCGGCGCGTTAAAAACAGCCATTGTTGCGTCGCCTATGTATTTGTCTATCGTGCCGCCGTTTTCCTGAATAGAGCGGCTCGTCAGAGCAAGGTACCGGTTCACCATTGCGACGACCATTTCCGGAGAGTTTGCTTCCGAGAAAGCGGTAAAGCCCCGGATGTCCACAAACAGCACGCTGATTTCTTTGACCGTACCCCCCAATTGGACCTCGACGTTGCCGGATATTATCTCATTTACGACCTCCGGCGCAACAAAGCGACCGAAAAGGGATTGTATATGCTGCTTTTCGTTTTGCATGGCTAAAATGTTGAGAACGAACATCGCGATAAAGCACACGATCACAAAGATCACGCCGTCTCCTGACTTTATGATAAGGTCAAATCGGGAAAAGGCGATCTTAGCAGCGGCAAGCTGCGCGACGATGATACCGACGGAAGCCAAAGCGCCCCACAGGGATTTCAATAGGTTCAGCACTGCGACGGTAATGACGCCGAATGCGGCAAACAATGCGATATCAAGCCACCCGGGGGCATCCTCTTTGAAGTTCCCCTCAAGCATGTTCTGTATTATATTCGCGTTTATTTCCACGCTGTAGGTTTTGGCGCTCTTATTCATCGGCGTCGGATAATCGTCCGTGCCTATGCCTTGGGCGTAAGGGCCGATAAGCACAATGGCGCCTTCGAAAAGCGCGGGATCGACCAGATCGTTTATTACCTCCCAAAGTGAAAGCTTTAAAAACCCGCCGGGACCCGTGACGTAATCGATGGGGAGCTGCCCGTAACTGTCAAGAGGCAGTGCGCTTTCTTTTGTTCCCGTAACGCGGCAGTATGTTTTATAGACTTCATATGGCAGGGAATGTATGGTAATGTCTCCGTAGCGGATCGAGGTCAGAGCCCTGCGCATCACGCCGTCGGATTCGTCCTGTTCGATGTTTAAAAAGCCGACGTCGACGACTTTGGCAAGCTCACTGAAGGGAAGTATGTAGTCCTCGGCCTCGAACATGGCCTGCTGCGATGTTTTGGGATAAAACGCCATGCCGCCGAGAACGAGTCTGTCGGTATTCTCCGCCAAAGCGACCAGAGCGAGATCGTTTTCCTCGCTCATGCCGTAAGCGTCATAGAGTATTAAAGCGCCGACGGCGGCGGCTCCCATATCGAGAGCTTTTTCCGCGGCGTCAGTAACAAAAAGCCGCGGCCAGGGCCATTGGCCGATCTCATTAATACTGCGCTCGTCCATTCCTATGATGACTATGCGCCCGGAGGGTTCCCTTCCGGACAAAAGCAGGTTGTCATAGATGACATTGTCCAACGCGGGAACAGTGTTGAAATACCGTATTAAGCCGAATAGTATCAGCAATAAGGCGGGTATTATGATTTTCAGCTTTTTCAGCATTACCGGTCAACCTCTCAAATCAGACGGGATATGCAACGCAATCAGACTGAATTCCGAAAACCACTCGAAAGTATAGGGGAACAGCCGCACGATCTCGTCGATGGTGGTGACTGCCACGCCTTTCATTATGAAGTAGTCCTCGTTCAAATGCAGACGTGTGTCAGTATCGAGTATACTGACGGTCAGGACGTCAGTTACTTCATTTAGCGTGACAATGGCGCCGAGCGCCTCGAACAGGGGGCGTATTGGGACATATATGGAATCCGCTGTGATCCAAGGCCGGATCCGGCCCATATCGACCCTTTCGTCGTCTATGTAAACGCGGATGTCTCCGTTGTAGGAGTATCTCGAATCTGTGGTAATTCCGGTTTTTGAAAGCAGCTCGTAGCGGGACGGGCGGCCTTCCATGAGCCTGTCTGTCATCGGCACCGAAACGACGCGGTTGTTCACGGTGTCGGAAATATACAGAAACTCGCCGTCCGTGCAGACGCCCTCGGGTCTTGTTAGCGCCATGTTCTCCGCCGACGAGTAATATTGGCCCGCTTGTCCGTTGCCGGCCAAGGTGCGCGTTTTTCCCGCTTCGATAATGCGGACGGCGTGATTCATGGCGTCTGCAACGAGGAGAGAGCCGTCGGGCATTAGAGCGACGCCGCGGGGAAAATTGAAGCGTGCGTTTTCGTTTTCGCCGTCTGTATAGCCGCCTGAGGAGTAACCGGTGGCCCTGTCGATCTCTCCGGGCGCCCCGGCGAGAGTTGTGACTGTCCCGTTTGATATCTTGCGGATACAGTGGTTTGCCGAATCCGAGACATATATATCGCCTGACGGCGATACGGCGATCCCCGACGGCTCACAGAACCTTGCGTCTTTTAATTCGCCGTCTCGCCAGCCCTGTTCCTCCGGGCCTCCCGCGAACAAGGTCACATTGCCGTCGCGGTCTATGCGCCTTATGCAATGGTTCATTGTGTCAGCCACATATATAATGCCTGCCGTGTCCGCTGCGGCGGCGCGCGGCGCGTTAAAACGAGCGTCTGTCTCTTTGCCGTCTTTAAATCCGACGGAGCCGTTGCCGGCGACGGTGACGACAAACTCGCTGTCCATCCGACGGATAACGTTATTGCCTGTGTCACATATTATTATGCTGCCGTCGGGGGCGACCGCCACGCCGGCCGGCTTCATGAACATCGCGTTTTCCCTGTATCCGTCGATCAGAGCTCCCGAATCGAAATAAGACAGGCCGTATTGCCCCGGTATGCCGACGCGGATGTTTTTTCCGGCCTCAATGATCTGGATCCTGTCGCACATGCAGTCGGCTATGATCAGTTTATCGCCCGAGAGGGTTATCCCTACAGGATAGTAAAGTTCGTCGGTATACCTTTGAGGGTCCCAAATGCCGTCATAAACCTCGACTTTTGTCGTCGCGACCGCTTCGGCTAAAGCCGTTGCGGAACGCTCAAGGTCATCGTCCGTCCACGGCTTAAAAACAAAAAGCAAAACGCCGGTACCGGCGATCAAAACGGCGATGACCGGCATAAATATTAAGTATCTTTTTTTCTTTTTTTGCTTTCGGTTGCCCATTTACCGCTCCGTTCGGGTGATAGTTAACTGACCGGAATAAACAGTGTACTGCAGGAGTAGGGATTCAAATCACGGCGTCATCGGTCATTGTTTTACCTGCTCCGCTTTCCGCGAAAAGTTCCACTAACTCTCCGTCGAGTTTGCCTTCGTCCGCCATCTCGATCAATATCCCGAGCGCTTTTTCAAAGGAGATGGATTTTCTGTAGGGCCTGTCGCTTGCCGTCAGCGAATCGAAAATATCCATAATTGTGATCAAATGAGCTTCAATAGGTATTTGGGTTTGGGTCAGTTTATCGGGATAGCCTGTCCCGTCCATGAATTCATGGTGTTTTCTTGCCCAATCCGGCACGTGTTCGTACTGTTTGTTAAATACAATATTGTCAAGGAGCCGGCCGGTCACGACAACATGGTTTTGCATGCTGTCGCGCTCGGAGTCCGTAAGCGTGCCTCGCCTTATGGACAGACTCTCGATATCGTAAGGTTCGAATATGTTCTTTTCTGTTCCGGTTTCATCCGTATATGTCAAAGCGGATAACTCACATACCAAAACCGCGTCGTCGTCGCTTAAATATGAAGCGGTGTTGATTCGCTCCGTGACCTCGAGCAGCTCACTCAGTTTTTTTATCTCGGCGTTGTACTCGGATTCGGGTTTTCTGCCTGACAGGAATTCAACTTCAACCTGAAGCTTTTTTATGGCAAACCTTTGGCGGATCAATGAGATCTTTCCGTCCAAACGGCTTTCCTTATCCATTATGTCAAGAGGCGTCACGACTTTTCCGATATCGTGAAGCAGAGTGGCCATTATCAGCTGTTCTTCTTTGTTTTCGTCCAAGTGGTATTTGGAATCAGGCGGAAAACGGTCGCGGAGATACCGGACAAAGTCTTTGACATATTCGGCTGTTTTTTTGGCATGGTTAACGGTGTAAGGAGAGCGCTCGTCTATTGCCTGTGACATAACGCGGACGAAGGAGTAAAACAATCCTTTTATTTCTTCAACGTTTTGCATGTTAGCCAAAGCGGAGGCGGCGATATTCGCTATAGAGCGGAAAACAAACTCCAAGTTAGGGTCGAATCGGATTATATTGTTTGATTGATCCCGGGCGTTTATCAGCTGTATCACGCCGATCACATTGCCCTGAAGGTCGGGAAGAGGGAAGACCATCATGGATTTGGTGTGGAAGCCGGTCAGTTTGTCGTAGTTTTTCGGGCCTTGGAAATTGAATTCATTACAGTTATAAACGTCGGCGATGTTGATGACTGTATTTTTTATGGCGCAGTAAGCGCTGACGTTTTCGATAGCGGTCTTGTCAAGGGAGACGGGCGGCAGCGTGATTTCCTCTTCGCGTAAAAAATTGCCGAGGATCTCGTTGTGCATTATCGCAAAGTGCAGTTTGCCGTCGCGCACAACATACAGAGTTCCCGCCTCGCAAAGCGCGATGTCGCGCATCTTGTTCAGGATGATGTCCAACAAATTCATAAAGTCCCGCTCATTGTTGAACGCAACGATTATGTCGAGTATTTTTTTCAGATCAACCGATTCAAAATGCGAGTCCAATTATTATACTCCTCCGTCCGGAAAACTTGTTCTCACATATTGATTATACACAAAAAATCGGCCGTTACAAGTCATTGTTGGAGAATACCGCGTAAAAAAGCCGGGAATACTCCCGGCGGGTTTCGAGAACAGTCAGAAAAGCGGCTAAAAAACAATGTTTTTAGGGATAATGTGAATTGCCGGATTGAATTCGCGCATAAGGCGTGATATGCTTCCATAAGCTTAGTCCGGAAGCCCCGCCCGGGAAAGAGCGACGTCCACCGCAGGAGCGTACATCTCCATATCGCGCACGGACAGTTGCTCAAAAATAAATTGCCGGACGTTTCGGTTGATAAGGCTCCAGTTTATGCTGAACAGCTGCATATCGCGTACGCGGTATTGCCTGTCGTGCATATTCGCGTACTCGGCTTTTTTATCCAATCGCGGGGCTCTGTCTTCCTCAGTCAATAATTTGAGTATCAATATTTTGCCGTAGTGGCACATTTCGGTATCAACGGCCAAGTCGCTGCCCAATGGCTGATTGGAAAAACCGTATTGAAGCCAAACGACATTTACCGTATTCGGTATCAAAAGCCACTCATCCTCGGGTTCATCCGGGAAAATCGCCTGTTTGTACAGGGGGACAGGGGCTTTACCGTCGTCTTTAACGAATTGATGGGCATATCCTTTTATTATTGTGCTGCTTTGTGAAGTAACGCCGCCTTTATTCCTGACAAGAAGCAGCGGCGCTTCGGTCGTTACCTTTTTTTCCTGCGCGGGGAGCGGAAGTGTCCATCCGTCTCTGTAACTAACAAGCTTCAAGCTTTCGTTGAGCGGGTGAATGCAGTATCCTTTGTCCGCGGGGAAATAAGCTTCCGTTTGAGGGTCTGTCGGCAGAACAAGCAGTGGCGGACACTTTGAACTGAACATGATTGTCACTCCTCAATATGTTATTGTGATGCGTCAGTACTTATTTTAGTCTTCGAGCATAAAAAAAACAAGGCATTTCAGTTAAAAGTTTCGGTTTTTTTGCCGGAAATCCTACATTTCGCGGATGTGACGGAATCGGAAGACGTGCAGGATTTAGGTTCCTGTGCCGCAAGGCGTAGGGGTTCGACTCCCCTCATCCGCACCGGTGACGGTCAAACGAGTCTTTTTTATGGAGATGATGAAAACATCGAAACATTCTTTGCCCGGGCAGATGGTGTATGCGTGAAACATTGGACACAAATTATCGGTAAATAATCAATTTCCCGGATTGTCAAAATGTGCATGCCAAAAAGGGCGCGCCCGCTGTCTATGCGGGACAACCCGGTCGAGATTGACGGCGATGTGCCGGACGACGAGTTAAAGCGAATGCTTGAACACAGCTATGACTTGATAAAACCGAAAGCGAGGAAACGTAAGATGCTTACTGTAAACAAAGAAAAATGTCCGCAAAACCATGAATGTCCCTCTATTCCCGTTTGCCCAAACGGGGCGATTTCACAAAGAGATATTCATTCCCTTCCGGAGATTGACTCGTCCAAGTGTGTGTTGTGCGGTAAATGTATGGAGTTTTGTCCGAAAGGCGCGTTCGAGATGTCGTGAGGTGAATTTAGCATGGCGTTACGCAAGCTAATGAGTTGGGATGACCCGACTTTCCGCAAGTCAAGCCGTTCGGTTGAGACGTTTGACGAACGGCTTATGAGGAGAAATTTTATGCAGATTAGCGGCAACTTGATTGACAAGAAAATCAACTCTGATACTTCCGTCGATGAGGTATAACCTATGCTCGGACACTTCGGATTTTCATATATCGGATTGATTTATATACTCATGCTCCAAATCCCAAATCTCAAATGGTCGCGTCATAAACCGGAAGGCTATGACCCGTCAGGTGAAAACAAAATACTACTCGTGATTGAACGCGCAGGTCAGGTGTTATGCACCGCGTCAATCCTCTTGTTTACCGATTATGAGCCGCGTACTCTTGAACCGTGGACAGCGTGGTTTGTTATTTCGGCGGCGTTGATGATCTTTTATGAAGCATATTGGTTTCGGTATTTCAGAAGTAAGCAAACCGTAAATGATTTTTACCGCCCGTTTCTCTTCGTTCCTGCCCCGGGAGCTGCGTTGCCCGTGGCTGCGTTTTTACTGCTTGGAATATTCGGAAAAGTGATATGGCTGATTGTGTCATCGGTGATACTCGGCGTCGGTCATATTGGGATACATTTGCAGCACATATATCGTGACAGCAGGTGATTATTTGAGAAATAATAACATGTTCGCCCCGCAATAAAGCCCGTAACCGCATAAAGTTACGTTTCTTTTTATAAGGCTGTTTTTTCTCTCATACTGACATCCCTTTTCGTGCTTCCTTATTATTAATAAGCATATCATGATAAACAAGACAGCTGCCCGTCTTATTTATTTGTAGTTTGAAATTATTTTTTCTGCGGCGGAGACTATGCCGTCTGCTATATATTCCGGCTCCAACACCTTGACTGCGCCGCCGAATCCGAGCAGCCACTCAATGATATAGTCTCGATTGGTGAAACCGATTTCAAACCTCAATCCGTTGCCCGTTTCTGTATAGCAGTCAATACCGTAATACTCGATGAGCTTATACCGCTGCGAAGGGTCAAACAATGCGACAAGTTTGATTTCATCAGCCTGTTTGTTAACAAAACTGCGTCTTTCAGGCGGAATATCACGCGGTGTATAGGGTTCATCACATAATGACAGATTCCATAAGCGTGTCAGCTTGAACAAGCGCCAATCCTGCCTTTCAATACAGAACCCGAACACATACCAAGCCGTCCGTCGGAAAATAACGAAGTACGGCTCAATGCGTCGGTGATCTTCGCCTTTATCGTAATAATAATCAAATTCTATCAATCGCGTCTCGAGAACAGCGCTTTTGATCAGTTCAATCTTGATAGTGAGCTGTCCTTTGTAATGTGAAGCAAGGTCGATGATAACAGGTTCCCGCAAGGAAACGACCGCGTCGGAATTGGCATTGAGCTTGTCCAGCGTTCGTTCAATATTTGACCGGTCCGATACGCTTCCGATTCCTTTTAATGCGGCTATGATACCTGACAACTCATCTGTGGTCAACACGCTTTTATCCAGCTTAAAACCTTCGGCAATCGATATGCCGCCGCCTGCTCCTTGATGAGTTACGATGGGGATTCCGGCTTGACAAAGCGCGTCGATATCGCGTCCGACGGTTCGGCGATTGACCTCAAATCTCTCTGCGAGGTACGGCGCAGTCACACGGTCGTTTTTCAGCAGAATGGTCAATATTCCAAGTAAACGGTCAAGTTTCATCCGCTCTCCCTTTCTGTTCCGGACTTATATCCGCAAGTTTCGATGTATTTCCATTATACTCCACAGGCACGACAGCGTCATGTCTTGTTTGTTAACTTATAAATAAATCACTTGAAGACTCACGTCATATTCGGCTTGCAGTTTGTTCTTGCGAATTCTCAGATTCATGTATATAATGACATTGTTTATGCTTATGAGGGAACCTCAGACAAATACGGAAAAACACTTGACTTATACAAATTGAAAGGAATGATAAAATGAAAAGGAAGAATCTGTGCGCGTTGATTTTAGCTTTGGTAATGGTGTTTGCTCTTGTCGCTTGCGGCGGCTCCGGCGGTAGCAACACTCCCGGCAACGCTTCCGCTCCTGACGACAAATCTTACAATTTGGTTTACAGCTATTTTGGTCCCGGTCACATAGGCCCCGGACTGTTCATGACCAAGATCGCGGAGGAAATTGAAAGAGAGACGGACGGACGGCTCACTTTTGACATCCATTTCAACGGCACCCTCTTGGGGACCGGCGACGTCATAGCCGGCTGCATCAACGGCGTCGCAGATATCGTTGTGGTCGACTCAAGTGTCGTTGGAGAAGTATTTCTTCTGAATAATGTATTTTCAATGCCTTTTATGAACACACCGCCATCAAAGCCGGCAATGGATAAAGCTTTTAACAATATGATCGAGAATGTTCCCGAGCTGAACGAAGAACTGGCTTCGCAAAATCTTATGTGGCTGAACATTGCCCCGGCCGGCGGATATCACCTCCACGGCGTCAGCAAATTGTTTGATTCTCCGTCATCGCTTGCCGGTTACATGATAGACGGACTGGGAGAGGGCGGAAATCTCATCATTGCCCTCGGCGGTAACGGCATAACAATGGACCCCGGCGACTGGTATTTGAGCTTGAGTACCGGATTGCTTGACGGTATGCTTGCGCACTTTGCCATGATGCGCGGATTCACTGTAGACGAGCTTTTAACAACACACGTGATTTTTTCGAACACCAAAGACCCGGCCGATTATGAAAGTTTATTCGGCGGCGGACTTTACGCTCCGATACACGGTTATGTTATGAACATTGATTCCTATAACAATCTGCCCGCTGATCTGCAGAAACTTCTTACAGATAAGATGTCGGACTACGCAAGATTCTGCACAGAAGATTTCAATATGCCCGATGAAGTTATTCCGTCAATAAATATGAGCATTGAGCGCGGCGATCAGTTCATATTTGTCGGTGACAATGAGCGCGGCGAATGGGCGTTCGGCATACAGGCAATTCTGGACAAATGGTTTAGTGCCTGTGACGCCGCCGGATATGACGGACGCGCCTTATACGATTATATGCTGGAGCAGTTCGCAGCTTATTAGTATCCGGACTCCGCGAATGATCGCTTTAGTTTCCGAATAAAACCGATAAAGGCCGGAAGGGGTTACATTCCGGCCTTTATCGATTCTCTTAAACAACAACGATACATTATTGCATAGCTTTATCAATACATTCGGCGATCATATGCGCATTCTTGTCCGTGAATTTCGCCCATAGCGATTTCACCAAACATTTGAGATCCTCATCGTCGCTCAATATCACATCGCTGAGTTCGTTTATCGGTCTGCCCGCAATGCGCCGCAGTTCATGATCCATCAGTTTTAAGATGATATCATGTCCGTCATCAATTATATACTCCTCCAGTTCGCGAGCCATAGGTTTTGAAACCAGGTTGATCGCTTTTCCGGCAATCGCTTTTCCGATCGCTGATTTTGCCAAAACAGAGCCTGCGATCTCTCCTCCTTTTTGTGTGAACACCAAAGGCAGCCCGAATTTGCATATTGCAACCTGTATGCGAATGCACAACTCTTCTTCAAGGCGGTCGATCGTTCCGTCCGGTAAAAGATTGCAAAACTGCTCCGGTTCCTTTTCGCTGCGAAGAAGGTTTATAACGATGCCGGCTACGGCGTCGGACAGGATCTCTGATTTCAGCGCGCGTTCAAGGTCGTCAGTGCTAATAAGAAAACTCATATAAGATCCCGCCTCTTGTGTGGCAATTCCTGTGATTT
>Ga0082212_10002913_pt1 | contig 24546 bp, 31 predicted proteins | sample TergutNt197P3_FD_71548 | JGI IMG/M metagenome (GOLD analysis project Ga0082212, IMG submission 71548) | Neocapritermes taracua P3 segment gut microbial communities from Petit-Saut dam, French Guiana - Nt197 P3 | ecosystem: Host-associated > Arthropoda: Insects > Digestive system > Gut ... | reverse complement strand
GTCGTGGCGCTGGGCGCGGCGATCCAAGGCGGAGTTCTGAAAGGCGATGTCAAAGACATCCTGTTGCTGGATGTGACGCCGCTGTCGCTGGGGATTGAAACCTTGGGCGGGGTATTTACTCGCCTTATCGACCGCAATACTACGATTCCGACTAAGAAGTCGCAAATCTTTTCAACTGCCGAAGACAACCAGAACGCCGTGACCATTCGCGTGTTCCAGGGAGAGCGCGACATGGCCGCGGACAATAAATTGCTGGGCCAGTTTAATCTTGAAGGAATCGCGCCCGCGCCGCGCGGCATGCCGCAGATAGAAGTCAGCTTTGACATCGATGCGAACGGCATCGTGCATGTATCGGCGAAAGACAAAGGTACTGGCAAGGAACAGCAGATTTCCATAAAATCCGACGGAGGATTGTCCGAAGCGGAAATCAAAAAAATGGTGGACGAAGCGGCCGCGAACGCCGAAGCGGATCATAAGAAGCGAGAACTGGCCGAGGCCAAGAACCACGCCGAAACCGCGGTCTTTGCGACTGAAAAATCCTTAAAAGAGCATGGCGACAAAGTAGACGCCGCAACTCGCGACGCGATTGAATCGGCAAAAAAGGAATTGTCCGACGAACTGGCAAAAGAGGGCGCGACGGCGGAAAGCCTGAAAACCGCGACTGACAAGCTGACCGAAGCGGCAATGAAACTGGGCGAGGCGATTTACAAAGCGCAGCAAGAGCAGGGCGCCGGGCCGTCAGAAGAGCCAAAATCCGACGACGAGCCGAAAGACGCCGAATTCAGCGAAAAATAAAAATCCGCCGATCGGCGGATTTTTATTTGAAGAATTTCAACTTTACCCACTTCCAAAAACCGCGGCGAAAGCCGAGAAAGAAACCATGCTGCACCGCAAAGCGGACTGCGCGGTCCCAGATGATTTCCTTGTTCTGCTTGCGCGCCGCCGCGCGAGCGGAATCGCGCATCGCCCCGTTCGGATTCCTTCGGTACCAATAAAACGTCCCCGGTACTGTCACAATCTTATTCGCGTAATATACCGCGGGCAGTGCGAACATAACATCTTGGCTTGTCACGCGGCCCGGTTCGAACTTTAAATTATTTTTCAGCAGAAAGTCGCGGCGGTATATAAACCTTAAAATTCCGGGACGGCGCGCTATCCCGCTGGCGTTTATCTTTGCTTGCTTACCGCTGTATATTTTTAACTTTTTATAATCGACCGCTGGGCGGGCGGAGCGCTTTTCATCTATAAACCCGACAACGGCGATATCGCAATCTCCGATCGCCGCAGCAATTCTCTCGTAAAAATCAGCATTCGCCAATTTGTCGTCCGGATCCACGAAATGAACCAAATCGCCGGTTGCCGCTGACAACCCCGTATTCCGCGCAACCGAGACGCCAGCGTTTTCCTGTCTTATTATTTTTATTCTGCTGTCTTTTTTTCCGATTTCATCGGCTATTGCAAAAGTGTCGTCCGTGCTGCCGTCGTCCACGACTATGACTTCCAAATTCCTGTAAGTCTGCCCGCATACCGAGTTCAGGCATTCGGTGATATATTTCCCGACATTCCAAGAAGGCAAAACAACTGAAATCAATTCCCCCCCACAGGGGGGGGGCGAAACGGCAATGCCGTTTCGTGGGGGGGGGGAAGTTTTTTGTTTTTTAATGGTCAATTTTTAACCCTCCCCGCCACGCTTTCGCGCGACACCCCTCCGTAGGAGGGGAATTAAATCGGCAGCACCACCCGTACGCGCAAGCCGCCCAACGGCGAGTCCTCTAACAGCAATTGCCCGCCATGATTTTCAATCGCGGTCTGCGCGATGCTTAAGCCCAGTCCCGTTCCGCCCGTGTCTTTTCCGCGCGCGGCGTCCAGGCGCACAAACGGGCGCAATGCATCGCTGCGCTTATCCTCCGGAATTCCCGGCCCGTCGTCATCCACGGTTACCTCTACGAAGCCAGGATTGTCTTTTTCGGAAACCGCGACCTTCTTTTTCGCATATCTGGCGGCATTTTCTATTATATTTTGAAAAGCGCTGGCCAATGCCGTCGGACGCGCATAGAACTGTATCGGCTTCGCCGGGAAATCCGTATCCAGATTCTTTTTCCCAACAGCATCCCGGGCAATTCGCGTCAGCATCGGGGGCAGGGCTATTTCCTGCTCTATCTCCGGGATTTCGCCGCGCGCGAACGCCAGGTACCCGTTCAGCATTTCCGACATCCGGTCGATATCGCCCAGCAGTACTTTGGAATCCGAGCTGTCCGTTTCCACCGCCAGACGCATGCGCGCCAACGGAGCCTTAAGATCATGCGAAACCGCGTTCAGCATGTCCGTCCTTGTGCGGTTATAGCGGTTCAGGCGCTCTTTCATCAATATCAGGGCCGTGCTGGCTTCGCGTATTTCGCGCGAACCCGAAGGCTTGAAATTCGGGTCGTCCAAGCCGCGGCCGAACTTGTTCGCCGCCCGCGCGATCTTGTGTATCGACCGGGTATGCCATATTATAAAAGGCGCGATAAGAATCCCGACTATCAAGACCGACCCGACAAGCCAGATGATAAAGACTTCTATGCTGGTGGAATACACGCGGCGCAAGCTGGTCGCGAACGTAACAATCTTTCCTTCGCGCGGCACGTCCACGAACAAAAGGCGATTGCCGCGGTCTATATAGACGCTGACGGGAGATTTTATTTTGGCTTTCAGGTCTCCGGCCAGTTGCCCCGCCTCGCGCGAGTTATTATCGTTCTTGCGCGGTCGGTTAAGCTTTTCATTTACGGAAATATTTATGCCGATATCGCGCGCCATAGCTGTGACCGCGGCGCCGTTGCCGTTATTTATCAGATTCAGCATCATCGCGATTTCGCCGGATAGGGACCTTGCCATGCTGGCGTGCACGCGCTCCCAATGATTCCCAAAGAAGACGTTTGCCATGATTATCTGCGCGGCGATCAGCGGCAGCAGAATCATCAGCACCGTACGCCAGAGAAAAGAACGTGGAAACAGTTTCATTTTTAAACCTTTTTAATTATCAATTAGCGATTAGCAATTATCGTGGAGTTTAATCGCTAATTGCTAATTGATAATCGCTAATTTGTATCCTTTCCCCCTAACCGTAATCAAATCCGCGGCCGAGAGAACAGCATTCAGCTTGTCCCGCAGCCTTTTGGCAACCATCGGCGCCGCGCCGGCGGTGTTGCCCACGGGCGACACAAGCGCCTTCAGTAATTCTTTCTCTGCCGCCGAAAGGCCCAGTAAGTTGCCCTTAATATAAAACTCATTATCCGAAAAAGCAAGCCCATGCGGCAAATTCGGCATATTTGCCGCTGCGCTTTTCATAATATTGTGCAAGCGCAAGACCAGCTCCTTTAACTGGAAAGGCTTTGCCAGATAATCGTCCGCTCCGCCCGATAAGCCCGCGATAGCGTTTTCAGGCCCCGACAACGCCGTCAGCATAATCACGGGCGTCCGGTCGCCGCCGGCGCGCAGACGCCGCAAGAAAGACAGCCCGTCCATGCCTTCCATCATACGGTCCAGGACAATCGCGTCCGCGGAAATTCGTTCCAGTATTTGTTCCCCGATTTCTGCCGACCGGGCCGTTACCGCGTCAAAGCCGTTGGCGCGCAGGCCCTTGGCCAAACTGGCCCGCAAAACATCGTCGTCGTCAATGATGAGAATGGTTTTATTCATTTGCGTGATGCGAAACGCGAAACGCGTGACGCGTATATTTTGCAACAATGCATGTTGTCCAATATATTGGACAATGTTATTTAACTATCCGAACCACGCGTCTCGCATCTCGCGTTTCGCGTCACGATTTTATCTTCGCAGCGGTTCCACCGCGTACTCGCCCGGCTGGATTACGTAAGTGGCCGGGTCTCCTGCGCCAAAGCCATGCGCGTCAACCGCCGCCTGCATCTTCAAGCCCTTGTTCGTAAATTCCGTCTTGAACAGCGCGTATCCCGTGCCGCCGCCGGTCGCCGGCCCCTGCAGACCCAGCGAGTAATACCCGCCGATAATCCCATAGTCCAAATCTATGTAATCGACATTCATCAGCAGCGATACGTTGGTCACTCCGTCGGACGTCATATTGCACACGAACTCCCTTGTCGCAAGGATAACCTGGTCGTGCGCCGGCACCAATATATCCATCAGCGCGGGCATGCATTGGGCGCCGATGCCGTTTTCCAGAAAATCATAGTTGATGCCTATGGTCGCCCTTGACAGCCCGGTGGACACGTTAACCTGGGTTATGGTCGCCTTTGGGATCTTAACCAAAGCATTCGCGATGCCGACGCGCGTCGGAAAGCTTATTCCCGATTGCAGGCATGCGCGGTTGAAGGGGTCCGCCTCGCATATGAACACGCGCGAGTGGGCGTTCATCATAAACATGTTCGCGATGCTGTTGAACAGAAAGGTGCGCGTGATGCGGTCGTTCAGATGGGTGCACCCGAAGTCGCGGCATACGACCACGGGGCGCTGCGCGAATTGCACGCCGGGCATGAACGAGCTTACCATTTCTCGCGCGGCCTCTATATTCGCGTCATAGTTCAGGCTGTCCGTGCGCTGCATGAACTCGGATTCCGGGATAAAGTTCGGATCGTTCGGATAAGCGTAGTAAGAATCCGCCGAAATCTCGGTATAAACCGTCTGGAAGTTGCCGGCGGCGCTTAAATTAAGCGGGAACATCGCGACCAAGGCCGCGAAGGCGCACTTCATAAATCCAAAGGTTTTCGCCTTTTTCGGCGCGTAAATCAGTCTTGCCATAGCCGGGCCCTCTCGTCTTATACGCGGATATTAGAACATTTGCGCGCAGCCTGTCAAAGCAAAAATATTTATATTGAAATTTGAAATCCTAATGTTGTATAAATCAACCAATTAGATTCAGGACGGAAAGGAGCGTTCATGGTTGACGTAATAATAACCGGCGATGCCGGAAAAATCCACGCGGTTTATCACAAGTCCGCGGACGAGGCGGCCCCCTTGGCGGTTGTGCTCTCGGGCAACCCGCATAGCGGCCATCATATGAACGACCGGGTGTCCTATGCGATGTTCCGCGCTTATATGGATATAGGCTTTTCCGTCGCGCGGTTCAATTATCGCGGAGTTGGTGACTCCGAAGGCACAATCGGCACCACCGCCGATAATATGGCCGACATCGCGACGGTCATCGACTGGATCCAGAACCAGAACGAGGAAAGCGACCGTTTGTGGCTGGCGGGCCACCACTTGGGGGCTTGGTACGCGATTCAGGCAATGATGCGCCGGCCCGAGGTCAGCGGATTTACCCTTGTGTCGCCGGACAGCAGCGTATCCGATTTCACGTTCCTTTCGCCGCGGCCAAATCGGGGCCTGATGTTATTGGGGGCGAAAGAAGCCGAAGACTCGCACGCGTTCGGAACGCATCTGACGCAGATATTGAAAAAGCAGGCGCAGATTATTGTGGAGACTATAAAGATAAAAGAAGCGACGGAAAAGTACGCGACCCCGGCGGAACTGAAACAACTCTATAACGACATCAAGGCCTATGTCGGAAGAGAAAACGCGGATGACAAGTTGTTGTAAAATGAAAACACAAACCGAAAGATTTTTAAATCCAGAAATTCCCGACGAAATGGCGGCGACGATTCGACCGAAAAAGCTGGCGGACTTCGTTGGTCAGGAATCGCTGAAACAGAACCTGGGCGTGTTTATTTCCGGCGCGCGCGCGCGGGGCGAAGCTATGGACCATGTATTGTTGTACGGTCCCCCGGGGCTGGGGAAAACTACTCTCGCGCATATAGTTGCGAATGAGCTGGGAACGAATTTCCGCAGCACTGCCGCGCCTATGCTTACCAAGCAAGGCGATTTGGCGGCGATTTTAACAGCGTTGGAACCAAACGATGTTTTATTCATTGATGAAATACACCGCTTGCCGACCGCGATTGAAGAAGTGCTTTACAGCGCTATGGAAGATTTCAAATTGGACATAATGCTGGGCGAAGGGCCGTCCGCAAAAAGCGTACGCATAGATTTGCCTCCATTTACTCTAGTCGGCGCGACGACAAGAACCGGGTTGCTGTCCAATCCTTTGCGCGACCGATTCGGAATTGATTTCCGCTTGAATTTTTATAGTCCGGAAGATTTGGCAAAAATCATTACGCGCAGCGCGAATATCTTGGGAATTCCAATAGACGGGCAGGGTGCATTAGTCCTGGCCGGGTCGGCGCGCGGCACTCCGCGCATTGCGAATAGATTATTGAAGCGCGCGCGTGACTTCGCCGCGGCGACAAAGTCGCGCGATATTACCGCCGACACGATTAAAACCACTTTGTTCCAATTGCATATCGACGCACGTGGATTGGATGAAATCGACCGCGAGTATATGACCGCAATGGCAAAGCATTACGCCGGCGGGCCGGTCGGGATTGAAAACTTGTCGGCGATTTTGTCTGAACCCAGCGACACAATAGAGGACGTGATAGAGCCGTATTTAATGCAGCAAGGATTTATTCAGCGCACTCCCCGCGGCCGCGTGCTGACGGAGCAGGGATACAAACATCTGGGGATAGAAAAATGAATGAAAACAAACATGTTGATTTAGGACGCATATTGCAAGGCGCCTTTGGCATTGGTTACAAGATTGGATCACAACTTGATGAAGAAATCGCCCCGGGGGTGAAAGAAACTTACAAAAAATACAACACCCAATATGCACCAATGTGGGACAGCGCGACAACATGGCGTGATTTGGCGAACAAAATTTTTGAATACAAACTGGAAAATAATCTATTCAGTGAAGGCGATATGAAAGACTTGGGCATTACGCCGATTTCCGCGGCAATGGCACAGATGACCAAGGAAGATATGATAAAGAAAATTACCGAAAAATTGCAAACCATGACGACAGTGCAGGTGGCCGGGCATTACACTTCCTTTATAATGGACAATGCAAATCCCGCGAATTTCACTAAAAGCAATTCGGCCGAATTATAAACAAGCATCTGGAATTGGAGAAGTAAAATGTCAAAAAATAATATAGAGATAGAGCTCCGTTTTCCTTTGAAAAATGCTGATGCGGTCATCGCGCGACTAAATCGCGATGCGATCAAAAAATATGAAAACCGCCAGATCGATACTTATTACAACGCTCCGCACCGGGACTTTTTTGCACGCGCGCCTAGTGTGGATGACTGGCTGCGACTGCAAAATAGCGATGGGAAATATTCAATAAACCTTAAATCTTTTTTCCCAAAGGGCGCATTGAAATCCACTCATTGCGACGAGTATGAGTCAGGAATTGAAAATATGGAAGCGCTGGAAAAGATTTTCGCCGCGCTGGACTTCAAACCCGTGATAAGGGTTGATAAAAAGCGGATTGCGTTTGCCTTTAAGAATACGGAAATAGCCATTGATGAAGTTGCGGAGCTTGGCACATTCATAGAAGTGGAATACGACTGCGATGATGATTGCACCATTGAATCGGCGCGCGAATATCTTTATGGAATTGTGAAGGAAATCGGGGCGGATGTCGGGGAAGAATATGATTTTGGCTATGCGTTTGATTTAATGGAACGCCAGGGCCTTGTCAAAGGATGGGGCGGGCAATAATCTCTTATTAAAGGAAGGAAAAAAATGCAAATTAAAATCATCGGATCGGACAGCGCGTTTGAAGGATTGAATACCTCGCTCTTCTTTATTGACAAATCGGGGGGGGGGGAAAATAGCCGCGGGGTTCTGGTGGATTGCGGTTTTACCGTATTTCCGGAACTGGTGCGACTGGGATTGCTCGGCAGCGTTGATGTAGTCTTAATATCTCATCTGCATTGCGACCATACGGGCTCGCTTTGCACACTGGGGGTAAAGCGGCGAAAGCAAGGAAATAAAATTATTGTCGGCGGAGAAGATGTAACCGAATTATTCAAGCTTACAGGCATCATGCCGGACGACTTTATTCCGATGGCATCCGACGACCCGCTGAATCCAAAGATGATCCGGACCGGCCATATACCGCAGCACGGATACAACAACGCGCTGTTCATCGCCGACAAAATCTTATACAGCGGCGATACGAACGAAAGCTTGCTGGATACGGAATACGCCCGGCGCGCGAAAATTATTTTTCACGATGTTGCGCTTTCCACCCCATACGCGCACACCACGTTGGAAGAATTAAACGCGGCCGCGCCGGAGATAAAAGCAAAGACCTGGCTGGTTCATATTCCGACGGCCGAACGCGCGGAGATAGAGCGTCTGGCGCCACAGATGGGATTCGCAGGAGTATGTTACAACGGGCAGGAAATAGAGATATAAAATGAAAAAAGCAATAATTTTGCACGGCATTAACAAAAGCAAAGAATCCGCAGCGGAATATTTGCTTCCCGTGACGACCTGGCATTGGCTGGGCTGGCTGCAGCAGAAATATAATCTGGCGGACGTGAACTGCCAGAATGTCTTGTTCCCTCACAGCTGGTATCCGGACAAGACATTCGAAGACGATTATGAAGTTTTCAAGAGCTTCAAAATCGATGAAGACACGCGCTTAATCGGGTGGAGCGCCGGCACCACATTCTTGTTCAAATATCTATCCAAGCATCCGGAAATCAAGGCGCGGCATTTGGTTCTGCTGGCGCCTTATCTTAATACGACCAAGCTATTGCCGGAAGGTTATTTTGATTTTGAAACGGAATTCGACCCGAAAATATTTGGCCGTTTCAACCGCGTGGATTTATTTTATTCAACCGACGACCCGATTCCCGGAATCTTGGAATCCGCTGAAAAACTGATAGAGATGTTCCCAAATATAATCGTTCATAAATTTGAAAATCATGGTCATTTCAAAGAACAAGAAATGGGGACAAAAGAATTCCCGGAACTTTGGGAAGTCTGTAAGAAAGAGATATAAAATGAATTTGCATAAATTCCCTTTTTCAATCGCTTACGCCGACACGGACGCCGGGGGGATAGTTTACCACGCCCGGTATATCGAAATCGCCGAGCGCGCGCGCATGAACTGGCTGAAGGGCGCCGTGCCGCCAAACGGCGATATCGGGTTCGTTATCCGGGAAATTTGCGTGAAGTATAAAAAACCTTTGCGCTTGGGCGATGACTTTATTGTGGAAACCCGGGCAACCGATTTGGGCGCGGCGTCCTTGAAAGTAGAGCAGAAATTCATAAAAGACGGCGAAATTTACGCCATACTAACCGGCACCGCGGCATATATCGGCTGCGATATGAAGCCAAAACGAATCCCGGAAGAATATATCCAAGGCATAAAATAACCCGGGCGGCAGTCGGAAAAATATGGTATAATCCCCGGGAAATAAAAGGTGCTTACATGCAAATGCAAGAAAAGATACTTTTAAGCCAAGAATCTTTGTACCAAATGATTCGAGTATTCGAAAACGCGAAAACCAGCGCGCAGGCAAATCAGCTTCGAGCTTATTACCATGACATCATAAAAGAAGTCCCAAAGCCTGATAGCAAATATATTTATGAGTCAAATTTGACAACGCTACACGCCTTTATTGATTTTACAAACTTGTTCGGGTATGTTTATGATGAGCAAGGCAGGCGCGCGCTTATGAAAGAGGCCTATGAAATTATCGGACAAATAAAGAATAATCTGGTAATTCAAGGTTCTCACAGTTTTGAACGCTTGCTGCCCGCGCGAGACACTCTTATGGACGAGGGCTTCATTTCGAAAAACGCTTCCTTCGTGCCGCCTGCGAACAAACTGGCGGTGAATAAATTTGAAACGGCCGCGTCGGCCGTGGAAGCTGCGAATTTATATAAGTCGCCGGACCTGACGACCCACTTCTTATTCGGCATGGTCAAAGTAATGTCGTAATTTAATCGGAGAACTATAAAATGCGAGAGCAAGAAAGAATACGCTTGGACGACAAATTGCTGAGGCATTGGATTTTTCTATACGAATCCGCCCCGCCTAATAAAGGCATCGTCGGCATTTTGGGCCCGAAAAACAACCCAAGCCGGAATGCCATCGGGTTTTCCTATAATTCCCTTATAAAAGACTCCGTCTTTCTTGCCGAAAACTACTCCATCTATCCGGACGTGCTTACATTCAATTCCATTATCCGGTTCATAAATATGTTCGGATATGTTTATGATAAAAACGGCAAGCGGGCGCTTTTGAAAGGGGGCTATGACATTATCAAACAATTCATAAAGCATTGGGAAAAAGAATATTCATATAAATTCGAAAAACCGCTGAAGCCTTACAAATCCTTTGTGGACAAAGGATTTGACTGGGAATCAGAAACTTATTTGCCGAACAATAACACGAAATTCAAGCTGGCCGCGAACGCCGTAAACCTGCTGGACATGATGCAGATGTCGAATAACTATCCAACCAAAGGAAACATACATGCAAAATAACTTTTCATTCCTATCAATCTTCTCGCTGTCGGATCCGGTGGTGCTGGTGTCGTCCCTTTTGCTGGTCGCTGCCAGCATTATTTCCTGGACCATCATTATCGGCAAGCTTCGCCTGTGGAGCCTGGAAAAAGCCCGTCCATGGAAAATCGTCGCAAGCGACAACTTGGATACTATCGCGGACCAAGTAATCGAACGGTACGACCGCAACCTGTGGTTCCTGTCGATGTCGTCCGTGGTCGCGCCTTTCGTGGGCTTGTTCGGAACGATTTGGGGGATCATGCAGTTGTTCGCGGCAATTGGCGCGACCAGCTCCACATCCCTTGCGGTTGTCGCGCCCGGCTTGTCCGTGGCGTTGGGCACTACGGCGCTGGGGCTGATGGTCGCGATTCCCGCGGCGATATTCTATCAGTACTTCAACAAGAAATCCGACGACCTGTACAACAAGTTGGAAAATCAGATAAAAGAAAAAAAGTTATAAGTTATAAAGGATAAGTTATAATATGCCGAGCTCCGCCGAATTATTATAACTTATAATTTATCCTTTATAACTTAAAAATTACGGAGTAATTTTTTATGACACGCAGAAGAAAAAGAATTGACTCAGATTCCCTGATAGTAATGACGCCGATGATCGACGTTATGACCGTCTTGCTGGCGGTGTTCGTCGTGACGGCGCCGATGCTGACCAGCGGAATCGACTTGGACTTGCCAAGGGCAGGACACAGCTCCATATCCGGCGACGACCATGCGATTCAGATCGGCGTGGATATCCAAGGACGCTATTTCGTCGGCACGGAGCAGCGCACTCGCGAGGAAATAGTGGAGCGCCTGGTCGCCATGCGAGGCGAGAACCCAAAGCTGGCGATTATGATCAACGGCGATCGCGGGGCGTCCTATGGCGCGGTTATGGCGATGATGGGCAGCCTTAAAGACGCGGGATTTCAAAAAGTGGGCTTAAGGACAAAGCTTGAAAACTAATTCCACATTTTCTTCCGAGAATTTGCTTATCTCAGTTGCGGGGCATTTGGGGATTCTGGCTTTGATGATTACTTCGTTCGCCGTATTCAGCCAGATGGACAAGATCGTAATGTCCGACCATGTTCAGATTCTGGAGATAGATTTGACGCGCGTTCAAATCACTGGCGACGAAACCCTGGTGTTCAATACCGACGTGCCGGAACAAACGAAAAACGAGAAGCGCGAAACGAAAAACGAAAAACCGAAACCGGCGGAACCCATAGGCGACGAGCCTGCGAAAGAGCTTGAAGTGCCGTCGGTTGTGGAGCCCCCGAAGAAAGAGATAGAACCGAAACCCGAAGCGCCCAAGGCGCCGACCGTCGTACGCGTGAACCGCGAAACGACCAGCCTTAACCGCACTATGACGGTTTCCGTCGTGGATGCCTTGCGAGTGGCCATGACTCGCTGCTGGGTTTTCGACAGGAACTATCCCGGCATAGACGACATTCGCGCCGTGGCGCACTTGCAGATGAACCAGCGCGGCTATGTGCAGAATTTTTGGTTAGAGCAGGAATCCGCCGCGGCAGAAAATCCGTCGCTGGCGTATATATTCGAAACTATCCGCACGGCGATCGCGAATTGCCAGCCGTTTTCCATGCTGCCGGAAAGCGAATACGATAAATGGAAATCGATCCAACTGACATTCTATCCGTCGAACGCAAGCGTTCAATAAAAGAGTAACGCAAACGCTTCGCGTTTGCAGAGTAGCGCCGACTTCGTCGGCAGAGTAAGAGAGTAGTAGAGTATTAGACTACTCTTTTACTCTCTTACTCTTCTACTCTGCGAGTATAGCGAGCCCGGCAAAGCCGGCGTTATTCTATAATCATCTTTTCAGCGGTCAATATCAAGTCCCTGGCGGCTACATCATAATTCACATAGCAAAGATTGTATAATGCCAGCTCGTCCAAGTTCTCTTCCTGAGCCACCAGCTTTTCGGCATTGACCCTGATATACGCGTTAGCCATCGGATGCTTCAGATATTTCATGCGCAGCGCCAGGTCCGCCAGAACCTTGTTATATTCTCCGGGAACTTGATCTTTGCAGCTCCGCGCTTTTCCCATAGACAGCCGGACGATGAAGTCTTCGACGTCATCTTTGCATTCCGCTTTTTCCGAGCGCGTCATCTCCGGGTCCTCGCACATTTTTATCCGCCACTTGCCGGCGTCATAGCTGAACCATTTCTGGAAGTGCGAGAATAGCGTCATAAATTCTTCGTCCGAAGTTATCCTTGTATCTCTGGGGAAAAACCTTTTGTAATCGAAGAAGCAGATTTTGGAATTATGCCGCAGGTTTCTTCTTTCCAAAACGCACTCGTCGCTATAGTCGTCATAGACATACCTCTGCTCGCCAAGGTCGCTATAAAAACACCCGGGATCTATTCCGCGCTCCACGAACAGCGCTTTGACGTACCCGTCGTTGGGATTTTTCAGCTTAATCATATTAGTATCGCAGCCGTCCTGCGCAAATACCTCGCCGAATATTTTCAACGCCTGGATAACATCCGGCTGGTTTTCCAACTGCTCGGCCTGGCGCTGCATGCTGGTCGCGCAAGCGCACAATATAGTGAATAGTGTATAGTGTATAGCGAATAGTTTAAATGCACTAAAAAATTTCCTACATTTTCGCATCATTGCACGCAATCCTCCAAAACTATGCACTATATACTATTCACTATACACTACCTCAGCCCTTTCGCCTGGCAGCAGGCTTCCGCCCCTCTGCGCCAATCGGGCCAGCTGGTTGCGGGTTTGCGCACGTCTTTCCAATACTGCCATCCGTTGCACCTTCTCTTTTCGTCCGCGCCGACGCTGCATTTCACATAGCGGCGGAGATGACAGGTTTGATTCGATATTCCGCCATCCGGAGTCGTGCATTGAACAAGCACGTTCTGATTTCGCGCGTCGTCCTTGCCCAAGTCTTTGGAAGACTGCAACACATAGGCGTCTGCCGCGCCGCACAAAAGCGCAGAGCATAGAGCACAGAGCACAGATACTGATAAAAATCTTTTCATAAGGGCACCTCTCTTTTAGAGATTATAAATAAATTCCGGAATAAAAACAATGGGAAAAATGGTGCGGGTCGCTAGGCAACTATCTGACCAACAACCTGCAGGATTTCCTTACCTTATCAGAGAATATTCGGCTTTTCAAGCAGAAGTTTCAAATTGAAAATTGGGGGGGCAGTGGCCGTATAGGGTAGCCCGCCTGTGTTCCGGCGGCGCGGTGGTGCCCGTCCCCTTTGCCCCTTGCCTTGTCCGTTGCTCCTGGACAAGGCATTTCTTTTTGGCCTTTACGCGTGCGAGGGCTATCATCTATGCGCCTTTTCGGTGCGTCGGCCAAGTTCTATTTTATATCAACAACAAAGGAAAAATAGCAATGGAAAAGCCAAACCAGATAGAAGTGATTGTTAAAATACCGCTCGATATGGCGCCGGAACGCGAAGCGCGGCTATGGCGGCATATCGCGGCTGAGGTATTAAAAGAGCGGGATTGGTCGCAACCTCATGAAAACAAAATGACGTTTCGGGATGCTGTATCGACCAATCCGAACATTATCGAAATCAGAATGACGCTGGCGCCGGATATGACGCGGAGCGATTTGACAGCGCTGGTGTCAAAATTCACCGGCCGGCTTAAACAATAAGACGCGGACTTACTTCCGATATGGAAGCAAGTTGCAAATCGCAAACATTGCTTTTATAATCAAAACGAGAACAAAGGTCATTATTATGAAAGAACTGAAAAGTCGTTTTGAAGATTGGTTGGGCAAGCAAGGACTTAAACCGAAGAGTATTGCTAATTATGTTTCAACCGTAAATAGTTTTCGGAAACGCGGGACAGACCGTTATTATGAATGGGAAGAGTTAGCCGATAATATCTTTGACTTGTTGCACAACAGTCCGCATGTTAATAAAAAGAATCAATACACGCTGACCCTGTTTAATGAATTCTTGTATGACATTGAATATCGTCGTCCGTTGATTTGGAATGGTGAGCGTATAGAAGCGTCGAACAATACTGACATAATTAGTGTTCTTGGGAACTGGGAAGAGCCAACCGCCAATAGTGCCAGAGTAGTAGGCGAAATAACTGATAAATTATCCGGCAGTAAAAGAGACCCAAATGTGTTGGAATTTCACGAAAGAGAAGTGGCACCAATCATAGGCATTACAGAATCCGGTCTAAGAAAAGCAAGACAACGAAATACACACAAACTCAAATCAATAAATGGTGGTCCTTATTATCACCGAAACGCAATTAACAGATATATTTATAATGAATTTTTTATTTACGGAAGACATGTCCCGCAAATAAAAGCATAAAACCGCAGAAAACAGCGGGTATTTGTCCCACCTCATTTGTTTTACAATTTCCCCTTCGCCTGTCATACTGTCGCTGTCGAAACAAAAAAGTCGGCCACTGTAATGACCGACTTTAAGTTTCGCGAGCGCCAAGATTTCAATTTGAAATTTTGACTGGTTGCGAATGGATACCACAATTTTATATTGTCGGTTTGCATAAGTCAAGTTCGTTTCATTTTTTCATCTTGGTTAATTTAATCGGGGCTGATTGTTTTCTGTGTACTACACCAAAAATGAACAGCCCCAAACGGAGTCCTTTGGAAACCGGAATCATGCGATTTCGGCTGGGTGGATTCTGCGTCAAAAAATAATCAAAAGGATTTGAAATGACGAACACAAACTTGAAACATCAAGAACCAACCGCTGGGATAATAGTTATTGACGGTGTGGCGACGGCGACGTCCGCCAAACCAAAATGGCAGTTTGTTATACCGGCAAACGACAACCACGAAAGCGCAAAACTTCCCGCGCCGGCGAACGACAACTTTCCGCTGCCGCTGACCGACCCAAAGGAACTGTCCGCTTTCATAGCGGCCGAAGAGCTGGCGGTGGACGCGGCGCAGGCGCTTCTTAAAAAGCCGAGCATCTCGGTCGAAGAGTATAGAGTCCTTCACCGAAGCGCCAAAGACCGCGCGATTGTCGTGTTGGACGCCGCGCTTCGCCTTGCCGCGCAAATCAGCGCCATGCCGAAAGCGCAAGGCCGACGCACGGATTTAATATCCGACGTTGAAACGAACACCGCGGAGCAGGCAAGAACCAAAAAGGAGATACTGAAAGACGACTACGGCCTGAGCGAAACACAGGCATGGCGGATTTCAAAGCTGACGGACGATGCGGTTCGCAAAGAAAAGACATACGCCGACGAAAACGACGAGCTTCCGACCGTATCGCACGCGCTGTCTTTCGTCGTGGCGAGCGAGCGCAAGCTGGAAGCGGCGAACAAAAAGGCGACGATATTCGCAAGCCGAAACAGAACGGAAGCCGTGGCCCTGCCGGACGGAAGGTTCGACACCATATACGCGGACTTTGCAAACCTGTCGGACGACATAAAGTCCAGCATCGCCGACTCTGCTGCCATATTTTTATGGTCAGAGCCGGAGCAGCTTTCCGTCGCCTTGGATTTCATAAAATCCCTTGACGGCTTCGAGTACCGAAACTGCCTTGTCGCCGTCAAAGAGAAAATCAAGCCCGGGCGGCAGTACTTCTCGACGACGCACCGGCACCTGTTGCTGGCTACGCGCGGAGACTATCCGAAACCGTTCGCGTTCTGCGCCCCGTCAGTCTGCTATGAGTGCGAGCACGCTGGCGGCGAAGTTGAATACGGCTATGGCGTCATTCAACAGATGTATCCCGACGGGGCGTATCTGGATTTGATAGCCGACGAACAGTTCAATGACAGGTGGCGCGTATGCGCCGCCAAGCCGGAGGCGCAAAATGACTAAGCCCATAAAGTACTTCTCTGGCTTCGCGAACGTCGGGATAGGATTCGTCTACGCCAAGTCGCTGGGATTCGAGTGCGCGCTGGCGAACGAGTATGACCTGACCCGCGCTTCGTGGCACCAGCACTCTTACCCCGACGCGGAAATGGTGGTCGGCGACTTCACCGACCCCGAAGTGTTCGAGAAACTCGTCAGACGTTTCAAAGAATTGGAAATTGACGTGGCGTGCTTCTCGCCTTGCTGTCAGCCGTTCAGCCGCGCCGGCGGCCAGCACCTTGACTCGCCCGAAGCCTTCTACTTCCTATGGATACTGAAATTCATAGAGCGGACAGGGCTGAAATACGCATGGATAGAGAACGCGAAGGAGTTCCCCAACGCCGTCTTGTCGGACGACCCGCGCCCGATAAAGCAGCGCATAGTTGAAACGTTGACGCCTTCGCATCATGTTGAATTGCAGATACAGGACGCGGCCAGATTCGGGACGGCGCAGAGCCGGCGACGCAGCCTGTTTTTAATCAGCCGCTCTGATTTGCCCCGGTGGGAGTTTCCAAAGCAGACGGACGCATTGATAAGCGCCGAGTCCGTCATCGGACACCTTCCGCCAATCTGGACGAATGGGCGCAGCGCTATATTGATGCACAATGTGCCGCCGCTGCCCAAGTGCCAAATCGATTGCATAAAGGACGTGCCGGCTGGAATGTGGGCGCCGCATCCGGTCAATAAGAGGGGAATGCCATACGTCAAGCCGAAACCAAAATACGCGTTCCGGCGGATATATGCGGACAGGCCGTGCAACACGATACTCCAAAAGAGCGCGAGCATTACTGGGTATCAGACCTTGCACTATAAAGAGAACCGCGTACTGTCGCCTTTGGAAATCATTTTGCTGACGGGGCTGCCGCAGAACTGGAGCGTTCCGACATGGGCCAGGTGCAAGCACCAACTTGTCAGGGACGTACTGGGCGAGGCATTCGCGCCGCGCCACGTAGAGCGCCTGCTGCAAGAGCTGCTTAAAATCGCGCCGCGCTAACCACGTAAGACCGACCACTTGTTTTTCAATACGGAAACAAGTGGTCAGCTGATTGCGAATCCAGGATAGCCCATTCTGACAGCATGCATCTTGCTATCGGCATCTAATCTGTCCTTCCAGTTGTTCTTTATAATCCAGGCGAAATAGTCCGCGTCCGATTTCCCTTTTGTTGCGCGGAAGTATTGCATAAGGTCGCAGAATTCCGAAGGCTCTTCGCAATCCATTTTATCAATATCGACTTTTTCGTTTTCGATAGCCGCGTGTCCGTGTTTATCAGAAATTCCAACTCTTTCCGCCGGTCTATCTTCTTGTCCGTTGTTTTTTGCATTGTTCCGCCCCTTTCTTGCGTTCTGGTTTCCAAGTTTAGCCACGCTCTTTTTAGCGGAAGTCAAAGTGTGTTTTTCAGACAGCCGCTGCACGTTGCCATAAAAGTATTCCAACATCGCGTCGCTAAGTTCTTCAACATCGTCTATGTGATGTGATTCTGAGCGACCGTTTCTCTCTATAGTCAATATGGACGTTTCCTTATCAAACGACCAAATCGATTTGCCCATTCGCTCTATATGTATGTCTATGGATTCGCCAGAGACAAACAGGCCGCATATATCAATCGTGTTCATAACCGGATATGAGAAGTTGTAGCCACGTGTATTGTTTTTCAAGTTGGGACTCTTCATTGCTCTGACGTGAAACTCTGCGTGTTGTATGATTAGCGTCATCGTGTTTCTCCATAGTTGAACTTGAAGAGGCCGTTGGAGCAACCTCTTCATGTTTATAGAACAGAGAAAACAATGAGAGCCGTATATCTTTACTTCCGAATAGCATATATTTTACGGTGCAGTTTGATTTGCTGTTTGATACCCATACATAAATACATATACGTATATAATAAAGAATAAAATTATAAAGAAACAAATATAAGAATATAAAAAACAACAAATGAATAAAGGAACAATGAGATTTTGCTTCGCCGCTTTAATGCGGCTTCGCAAATCCCAATCCTTTATATTTTTCTCTTATAAAGAAAGCCCCTTGGAAAGGGGTTTGGGGTTGGTCTTTTATCATTACCCGATTACTGTTTGTTTCGTATAGATTATTTTTGAACAGGTCGCAGCCATCGGCCGTCTGAATCATAAAGCTGATAACCGCCGCCGCCATTATCAACCAATACGAAGTCCGAACCGTAGTTTATCAACTCACCGCATACGCGCGCATATTCGCGCCCAAGCGCGTCAAACAATAAGACCTGTCCGCCAAGCTGACGGACAAACGCTATCTTATTCATTTCAATTTCTCCTTTTGTTAATGACAATCAACCCACGCCATACAGACGCGCAGAAGGTTGTTATAGTCTCCGCCGGTTGCCTGACGTTGAAACTCCTGACGTTCCGCATCCGGCACGCCACCACGGCGCAGCGCGGACATGACGCGGCCCAGAATGAAAAACGCATTGCCGTCTTCACCGACCAGTTTGACTTTTATGTTTGGATACTTTGGCATTGTTCAACTCCTTTATTAGTATTCGTCTGCGCGCATTATTGTCAGTATGCGGCAGGTTATGCTCGGGTCGGCGGGATTGTTCGAGCCGCCCGTCAAATCGCTGTTGTAATAGTCGATTTTCCAAAAGTAGCGTTCGCCTTTGTAATCGACCTTTCCGAAATCGTGTTCACCGTGCGGGTCATTGTCTTCGGTAAAGTCGTCGAACCGCTGTACTTGCTTTAACAAGATGATTTGTTCAATAAGCGGCAAGCCGGATACGCCGGCAGTCAAAACAACTTTCCCCAGACGGCCTGGGGAAAAGATGTTTCGGCGCAGTTGGTCGTTAAGTTCTTGTGTCGTCATTACGCGACCTCTCGTTCTTTCACAAATTTGCCGAACTGCACAAGCGACGAACGAACCGAACGGCTGATAGTCCGTCCGATGTTCGACTTCTTTCCATAGCGTTGATAAGTAGAAACAAGGCTGTCAATCCGTTTCGCTACGCCTTCGACGGAGAGTTTTTCCTCACGACACACGCGTTTCAGACCTCGCATGTAATCGTAAATCGTACTTGGACGGGCGTTCGCCGTAAAATAGGCGTAGCCGTGTTTTTCTAACCAAAGTTTATATTCGTTTTTCATGGTGAAACTCCTTTTGTTCTGTTCACGATATAATTATGGCGCTTTGGAAAACAAAAAGATGCGAAAAAACGCTCCGAAGCAGCAGAAAACAGCCATTTTTATCAAAAAAGGGTCAAAAAACGCCCAAAATCATCCGTAAACGAGTTTTATCCGCAATAGGTCTCGGTTAAAACGCGCACAGGCATACCTATCGCGTCCACCGGACAACGAAACGACCTGATGATATATCCTTATATTCCGGCGCCCGGAACTTTGACCGTGTGTGTGAATTTTGAAAGACGCGGAGCGACCACTGAACAAAAAACCGCCCGACAACGGGCGGACAACGGAGACTTTTTCAATCAGGGGGCAATAGATTAACGTGTATAAAATAAAAAACGAACAAGAAAACTACGGAGCAAAAACACCGTCCGAATCAGGACGACGATATTCGATTCTTTAGCGTTTCGCTATAGTTTTTTCGATATAAAAATTTGTTTTTCACATATCAGCCTCTGCTGAACCCTTGTCGCGTAGTATCACATTAACATTTTCGGCTTCAAGACAAATCGGCGTGAATTCTTTTCCGAATGCAGTTTTTACCAATCCAGCAAGTTCAAGTTTCATCTTATACCCATTTATTTTATCAAGCGCGCCAACAACACTTTGATAATACCATTGAATGTCATTTTTGGGAGCGCCAAATCTATCAAATACTTTGTCACCAACTTCAAGGCGATCGGAATATATACTCCTTATATTGGACAATTTATCGGCGCATCCAACAAGTTGAGTTTCTAGGTCGCCAGATTTAAGGCGGTCAATCGTGCCTTGTTTTCGCTCTTTCCATGTTTTTGACTTATCTTCGGTTTCGCCTTGGACAATCGCAAGCACCTTTTTACCGAACTTGGTTTCTATATCGTGCGGGGTTGTATCTGTATCTTCAAGCGTGTCGTGCAAAATTCCAGCGATTATAACATCTTCACCGCACTGATTGTCAGTAAGGATTTGCATTACTTCCATAGGATGAGTGATATAAGGAATATCAGTACCCTTGCGCATCTGGTTCCTATGCTTATCAGCAGCAAAAATAATCGCATCGTGGATTTTTAAATTATTCATAGATATTCCTATTATTCGTAATTTCCATATTGGTTGTTTTTCCACGCTTCCAATCGCAGTTCATCCTGTCTTTCTGGCCAAGTTTTTTGTTTCACGGTTTGTGTGCCTGCGTGATATTTTGCCTCTAATTTATTTCTTTTATCCATCTCTGCATTCTTAATTCGCTCAATTCTTCCAATCTTGCAGCGCTTTTGGTATCGGATGCAATAAAAGTCTTTTGCAAAAAAGTATATTCTTCATCCAACTTGCCAATGTGTTTTCTCAATGCGTCATTTGACATTGTATCAAAATTCATTTTGAACTCCTTTTATTTTGAACCTTTACCATTTAATTGCTCTTGCAGGAACTGTTTGTTAGGGCTTCCTATTTCCATTACATCTTCATCGCCGACATGAGCCATTAAATCTATATCCCGTTTGAATTTACACTCTATCCATTGTCCGTCCTTAAACATTTCTGTTTTATTTGTTTTCTTATTTTTTCTGGCAATCCAGCCATTAAAATAATACTGATATTTTTTAAAATCTACGGTTTGCGTCATTGTGGCTCCTTTTGGTTTATCATAACCCGTTTATTGATAGGTTTGTATATTTTTCGGCATTTCAAATCCTTTGCCTATGTCTAACATCTGATCCATCAGAACTCCGGCCTCTGGGGATTTTGGGTCTAATACTCTCCATGCTTCATAAGGTTTGTGCATAAGATTATCTTTAATATATAGGTTATGCGGCGTATTTGCTTGCAGTTCAAATATTTGGCCAGTGGGACTTTCCATACGGATGTTAATCATATCAACCGGATTTTTGGGATCTAAAAAGGTATTCTTTGGCGGGCCTATTTGCTTATACCCCTTGGCTTCTAATCCCGACACCAATGATTTTGTTCCCTCAACTAAATTTTCTGGTGTGTCGGTATATGTATATCTGGCTATATCTTTGAAATTGCCCGCAACTTCGGCATCTGTCATTATCAGGTGTTTTTCCACATTTTCAACTTGGTCGCGCACAATTTTGCCCATTGTTGATTCAGGCGTTTTCATACGATATTCAAGTCCGTGCAGATTTGCGTTTGGCCCCCCTACAACATCCGTTAAATCTTTTGTAATTTGTTGCTCGTTTCTATAAGCAGATATATAAACATCTCTAACGGCATCATCTTTTATAAGATACGGATTTATGTCTTGCTTATATGCCGGAATTCCACTTTCAACATTTGCTTTATATGTTGATTCTATATTAGAGATTGCCTTTGATTCTGCTTGGAATGCCTTTTGCGATTTTGTTATATGTAGCGCATCATCTACTTTGGTCAATGTTTTTGATTTGGACAATATGCTTGATAGTTTGCGCTGCACCATTTGCGTAGATTTTGGCAGAGCCTTTGTTGCACCCACTTTTAAAATAGCCGACGCTATGGATGTAAATTGCAATCCCAATCCAATCGCAGCCCATACCTGTTCGGGCTCCCAACTTGCCGGATCAAAGAACCCTTTTTCGTTTGCTGCCAGTAAAGCCTTTTTCTCATATTCTTTAAATAAATTGGAATTTTCGTCCAAAAACCCAGCAAGGCGTTCAAACTCTGTATCTATCGCTTGGACTTCATTGCCAGAAAAGCGATTTGATAAATTAGCCAATCTTTGCATTTGTGATTTTATATATTGTTCGGCACAAGCAGAGGCTTTACACCACCGACTTTCATTTAGGAATTTTTCGGCTTCGCCACTCATTTTTACTTCATTTACGATTTCTATCACGCCACCTGTGGCTTCCGCTGTTACCAACACAATCATTGCGATTCCGCCAGGGCCGACAAATACTGTCATAACTACGCCAGCGGTAACGCCCGCGACTATTCCACCGATTTTTAATCCCTTGTCCAGTTTTGCCGTGCTGGTCGCGTTTGGCAATACGCACATTTGTTCTTTTGCGTCCCATCTTGCAAGGGCACATTCAGGACAACTGGCGGTCGTCGCACGCTTTATTTGATTGCATTGCGTTTCGTTCAACCCAAGACAGGTTTTACCTGTAAAATTACCGCCCTGAATCATACAATCCATTTTCTCGGAACCGGCCATAGCCCTTGTTTCACTTGCGGTCGTAAGGTTTTGGAAAACAAAATCAATCTGTTGTCCACCAGCATAACAGGTCATAATATATCTGCCCCTTGCCGTCATATTTTGGATTTCTTTAATCTGTGGATTGCAAGACACGCTGGAACTATTGCCGACAACAGTCCGCAGATACTCTTCCAATTTTTTCTGCGCGATTTCGGCACGAGTTTTTACAGGCTGATAATTGAAAAATACATAGTTATCAATTCCGAATGCGGTTTGTAAAAACATATCGGTTCGGTTCTTATGCGCGTCTTTGCCTAACATACAGTATCCGCCAACAACTACACTGTGACCTATGGTTGAGGCGAACGATTGCATAGGCCTGCATCCGCCGGGAACATCACATAAAAAGTTAAATTTCTTATCTGTGCTGTCACGCGCTGGTGCTTCTCGGCCACCAAACAATTTACACATCGCGGCATTTACAGATGCAGTAGAGGCATCGCTTGGAGTTTTGTTTAGTGAATCAAACTCAAATTCATACGCAACGCCGCCCGCGGTGCATTGCAGAAAATCCTGTCCCAATGGACTGGTCACACCACGCCGCGTTTCATACGGATAATTGGCGCAGGTCATGGTTAGCGCTGGATTTTGCAACTTTCCCCATTGAAAGATAAACTGCTTTCCGGTCGGTGTTTGTGTCGCCAGACCTTTGAAATCAGTTATACACTTTCCTGCTTCGCCTTTGCATGCCTTTGCATAAACAACCGGCTTGCCGTCTTTGCCAACACATTGCGCGGTCGTGCCGGTAAGCATTGTGCCGCCCAAAATATCATTACACTTATCAAGTGTGCCTTGTCCTTTTGAAATTGTGCGGCTTACCATATATTCAATAAACCTGCGGCAATTATCAAATCCGTTGCCTGTGCCATAAATGTTAAATCCGGCCTCTTCACATACTTTATAAAGCCCGCGAATTGTTATTGCCCCGCTGTCGTCAATTTGCTGGTCATACATGGTGGCGGTTTGCTGTCTGTTTTCTTGCGCGACATATTCAGTAATGGCCGCCTCTACCACTTCCGCCTTGAATTTGATTGATGGGGTGTTCGCAAAGGCTGGCATCAACACGAAAGACAATAAAAATACGAAAAGGGCTTTTCTCATTGCAAAGCCTCCTCGCACTTGTCCGCAACTGCGGATGCTTTTTTAATCGCTGCGATTTGCGTGGCATTAAATACAACCGCGGTCGCGGATGCGGCGGTTGCACCAATCGCAAGAACATTGGATGCAGTATTCAGGTTCTTTTCATTTGCCTTGCCTTTGTCCGTGTTGTTATCTCTGGTTTTATCCGTATTCGCAACTGCACTTGTAACAGTTCCTGCCGCACCCATACCCGCACCCACAATAGACGACCACATTGCCGCGTTGGCGCGGTTATCAATTTTTGATGTGTCTGTATATTCCCATGCTCCGCATGCGCTGATTATTTTTTCAGCAATATCAAGCTTCGCAGTATCCGCGCCGTCCATTCGTGCCTGCATACGAATGCGCGGCAAATCTTTTAATGATGCTTTACAATCGTCAATCGCACCTTTCAAATCGGTGGTTGCTTTATTCTTGCCTGCAATTATCGCACCGGCAACATTGGTCGCTGTATTTCCCGCTATCAGACCTGTGCGCCAGTTGCCAAGGTTTTTTGACTTTCGTTCCAGTTCGTCTTTTTCTGCTTGCAGTCTTGCTTGTTCCGCTGCCAACTCGGCCCTGTTTTGTTGAAAATAAGTTGTAAATTCGTTCAGAAAATTATCGGGGACAGATTCCGTAAATGTTCCACCCGCCTCAATTTCACGCAGTCGGGTCAGTTTGATTTCCGCTTCCTCTGCCTTTTTATCAACACCAACTTTTGCAAATCCAGTCGCAATAGCACCACCACCGGCCAGAGTTCCAACGCCTGTCACGGCGGTGTTTATGCCCGCCAATGTTTTCATTTTGTTAAATTCATCGGCTATGCCACTGCAATGTTCGCGTGCAGATTGTATAGCAAGGTCAAGTTCATCGGATGCA
>Ga0082212_10002912_pt1 | contig 24548 bp, 22 predicted proteins | sample TergutNt197P3_FD_71548 | JGI IMG/M metagenome (GOLD analysis project Ga0082212, IMG submission 71548) | Neocapritermes taracua P3 segment gut microbial communities from Petit-Saut dam, French Guiana - Nt197 P3 | ecosystem: Host-associated > Arthropoda: Insects > Digestive system > Gut ... | reverse complement strand
TCCGGTCATGCAACGCCGCCAGTGTTCCATTGAATCTATGGACGGGTCTTGAGGCTCAGAGCCTATGGCCGTGGGGTAGAGGAGTATCTCGGCACCGGCGAGAGCCATGCAGCGGGCGGCCTCAGGAAACCACTGATCCCAGCAGATACCCGCGCCTATTTTGCCGTATTTCGTATCCCATACCTTGAAGCCGCTGTCTCCCGGGTTAAAATAAAACTTTTCTTCATAGCCAGGGCCGTCAGGAATATGACTTTTACGGTAGGTCCCCAGAATTGCGCCGCCCGCGTCTATAAGAGCGAGCGAGTTGTAGCGCATATTATTGCTTTTTTCATAAAAGCTTATTGGCAGCACGACATCAAGTTCGGAGGATAGTTTTTGGAAACGGCTCACGACCGGATTATTCTCAAACTCGCTTGCGTAACTAAAGAATTCGCTTTTTTCTTTTTGGCAAAAATAAAGCGTAGAAAAGAGTTCCTGTAAGAGAATTATTTGCGCGCCTTTTGCTGCCGCTTCGCGCACAAGAGATTCGGCTTTGGTTATATTGGCTGAAACATCGCTAACGCACCTCATCTGAGTTGCCGCTATCTTCACCAATCTCATCTTGTGTTCACGCCCTTGGGCATCTGCTGCGTAATGCAGTGGATGCCGCCTCCCTCTGTTACTATACTCATGGCGTCAAGCGTTACTACTTTTCTTTCAGGGAATATTTCGCGTAAAACAGCGGCAGCAGCGTCGTCGGTCTTGGAAGCTCCGAAGACAGGCATTATTATTCCGCCGTTTACAATATAGAAATTGATGTAACTCAGCGTCAAACGTTTGGCTTTGTATTTTACAGGCGGCGGCTGTTCTATCTCAATTATGTCGAGCTTGCGCGTATCCGCGTCTGTTTCTCTTTTGAGAATATTTTTATTTTCCAAAGATGAGTTATAGTTAAGGTCGTTCATGTCATTGCATACTTGCAGGAGTATGCGCGAGGCCGGAGCGAAACAGGCCGTATTGTCGATATGCCCGTCGGTTTCATCGCCGGCCAGTCCCTTTGACAGCCATATTATTTTTTTTACGCCGAGACATTTTTTCAGTTCAGCCTCAATTTCGGGCTTTGTGCTGTAAGGGTTGCGGTTTTTGTTGAGCAGACACTGTTCGGTAGTAAGCAGCGCGCCGCTGCCGTCGCTGTGAATGGAGCCGCCCTCAAGCACTATGTTTGAGCCATACATGGGGATGCCGAGGGCATCGAGCAGCCTTTCGGTTACCATATCGTCAAGGTGAAAATCGGGATGTTTTTCTCCCCACGCGTTGAACCGCCAGTCTATGCCGGCGACTTCTCCGTTTGCGTTTCGCACGAAAGTCGGTCCGTTGTCGCGCATCCATGCGTCATCGTGCGGTATATCAAGCAGTTCCGCCTGCGGGGAACACATCCGCCGCGCCTCCTCAAGGGAATCATGGTTTACGATTACCGTTACCGGTTCAAATTCGCATATCGCGTTTACGATTTCCGCGTAGCCCGCGCATACGGTCTCATGGTTTTCGGCGTAGAGCATGGATGATTTGACCGGCCATGCAATGAAAGTCCTTTGGTGTTCTTCCCATTCGGCAGGCATGGAATAATTTGCTATATCGATCATAATGTTCAAGCCGCGGCAGGTATCAGTCGATTTTGAGGATGCTCATGAAAGCTTCCTGCGGCAGTTCTACCGAACCTATCTGTTTCATGCGTTTTTTGCCTTCTTTTTGTTTTTCCAAAAGTTTTCTCTTGCGCGTGATGTCTCCGCCGTAGCACTTGGCTGTGACATCTTTGCGCACAGGCGATATGTTTTCCCTTGCTATGATCGCCGCGCCTATGGCTGCCTGCAAAGGAATTTTAAACTGATGCTTGGGTATGATGTCTTTCAATTTTTCTATTATGTCTTTTCCGCGAGTTCTCGCCTTGTCCCTGTGGACTATGAATGAGAGGGCGTCTACGCTTTCACTGTTTACAAGGATGTCTACTTTTACCATATCTGCCGCGCGGAAATCTTTCAGTTCATAATCGAACGAGGCATATCCCTTAGAGATGGATTTCAGTTTATCGTAGAAATTGAATACTATTTCGGCAAGCGGCAGTTCATAGCTGAGTTGAACGCGCTGCGGGTCTATGTACTCCATGCTTTTGTGAATCCCGCGGCAGTCGGTGACAAGCGCCATGATGTTGCCTATAAAATCTTTGGGTGTTACAATCATGGCGTTTACATAAGGTTCAAGGATTTTATCTATTGCCGACGGGTCCGGCATTTTTACCGGATTGTCTATTGTAAGTTTATCGCCGTTTGTAAGCTCAAGATGATATTCGACGCTTGGGGCGGTCGTAACGAGAGCGAGGTCAAACTCGCGCTCAAGCCTTTCCTGAACTATTTCCATGTGGAGCAGCCCGAGAAATCCGCATCTGAAACCGAATCCCAAAGCGTATGAATTGTCGGTTTGGTAAAGAAGGGACGCGTCGTTTAGTTTCAGCTTTTGAAGAGCTTCTTTCAGGTTTTCGTAATCGTCGCTGTACATCGGGTAAAGTCCCGAAAAGACCATCGATTTTATTTGCTTGAAACCAGGCAACGGTTCGGGGCAGGGGCGAGAGGCGAGCGTGATTGTGTCGCCTATGCGCGTGTCGCTCAAAGTCTTTATGCCCGCAGCTATGTACCCTACCTCTCCGGGACCGAGTTGCTCGCGTTTTTCAAAGTTGAGCCTGAATACGCCTATATCGGCCACCGTGAAATCTTTGCCTGTCGAGTAAAGGCGTATTACGTCATCCGATTTTATTACCCCGTCGAATATGCGCGTCTTTACGATGACTCCGAGATATTTGTCAAAGTACGAATCGAATATCAAAGCCTTAACCGGAGAAGAAGCGTCGCCTTTCGGCGCCGGTATGAACTCTATTATTTTTTCGAGAAGCTCGTCTATATTTGTACCGAGTTTAGCCGAGACCGAAACAGCGTTTTCTGAGTCAAGGCCGAGAGTCTTTTCTATGCTGTCCTTGGTGCGCTCAATATCGGCGGCGGGCATATCTATCTTGTTTATGACGGGCAGTATCTCAAGGTTGTTTTCAAGCGCGAGATACATATTTGCGATGGTCTGCGCCTCAACCCCCTGCGTCGCGTCTACAACAAGAAGCACCCCGTCGCACGAAGTAAGCGCGCGCGATACCTCGTAGGAAAAATCAACGTGCCCCGGAGTATCTATAAGGTTGAAAGTATATACTTCGCCGGACTTTGACTCATAGTTGAGGGTTATGGCGTTGGATTTTATCGTTATGCCGCGCTCTCTCTCCAAGTCCATCGTGTCTAACATCTGAGACTTGATATTTCTTGGGTCAACGAGACGGCATTTCTCTATTATACGGTCCGCCAAGGTCGATTTGCCGTGATCTATATGGGCAATGATTGAAAAATTTCTTATGTGGCTGAGTTCGTTCATGTTCAGGTAAAATTGAGCCATAATTTCCACAGAGGGATATAAATCAATTCAAAAATTCAGGATGCCTATATTTTTGAAAACCCGCAAAGGCTTGACTCCGGCGGAAATATTTTTATTATTGTTTACAGATGTTTTAGTATTCTCAAACAAAGACAATTATAAGATGCCGCGATTTTTTTAATAATACGAGGTAATTGTGCCGGCTCCCTTAGGTGTTTTTGACTCAGGAATAGGCGGAGTATCAATACTGCTTGAAATCCGCAAACTGCTGAAGAGTGAGGATGTCATATACTTTGCCGACTCGGCATGGTGTCCCTATGGGACAAAACCCATTGAACAGATACGCGAGCGCACATTGAAAATAACCGACTTTCTTGTTTCCCAAAACTCGAAAGCCGTCGTTGTTGCCTGCAATACAGCGTGTTCCGCCGGCCTTGATTTGATTCGTGACAAAAACCGGAGTATCCCCGTGATAGGGGTCGAACCGGCCGTTAAACCGGCGCAGAGTATTACCCGTAACGGGAAAATAGGCGTCCTTTCAACCAACCGGACCCTTCAAGGAGAAAAGTTTTCCATGCTGATTGAGAAATTCGGCAATGGCGTTGAGATATTTACGCAGCCCGCTCCGGGGCTGGCCGAACTTGTAGATCAGGGCAAAAAGGATGAACCGGAGACTGCGCAGCTTCTCGGCGATTACCTTAGACCGCTTTTGGCGCGGGGTATAGATACGCTGGTACTCGGCTGCACCCATTACCCGTTTTTAAGCGACAAGATACGGGAAATTTGCGGCTCTTCCGTAGCCCTTGTCGATACCGGTCTTGCCGTCGCAAAGCAGACAGAGCGGGTTTTGCGTGACCAAAACATAGCTTCGGATGAGGGCATAGGCCGTGTAAATTTTTACACAAGCGGCGACGAAGACTTCGTGAAGAGAGTTCTTGAAACGCTGTGGCCTGAAGTAATTGAAAATGTAACGTATGCGGATATTTAAAGTTTATCGTTATGAACATCCTGTAATTTCATGTTTAGGCAGGTGCGGATTTCAGGGCAGCAATTGGTTCCGCGTGTTTTGCCGCGTTTAACTTCGTTTTAATCTTTCTTTACCTTCCAATAACCGTTTTTGTTTGCTCCCACTCGCTCAATTAAACCTTTGGCTTTGAGTTTGGAAATGTTCCATTCTATGCCGCGCCTTGTCAATCCTGTCATCTCGGATAATTCAGCCTGTGTTATTTGAGGATTATTCGCAATAATGTCTAAAATTTTCTCCGCAGTTTCGTTTTCTATCTCCACAGTTTTTTCCACAGTTTTTTCCACAGTTTTTTCCACAGTTTTTTCCACAGTTTCTGTGTCGTTTTTTATATCAGTAGTAAAAACCGTAACCTGAAAACCATCCGAAATATTTTTAAAATCCGGCAATGGGAGGTTTTCTTTTTTAAAGTATCCTATAATTCGCTGAATGCCGGAACCATATTTTTCTATCAAACCCAAATCTTTAAAAAAATCAGCTATCTTCTTATTGCGAGGTGTTGATTTATAATTGTTAGATAACAAATCCTTTACTGAAATACTATCCGGCAAACGTCCCGGATTATAAAACTCTATCTTATTGTTGAAAATTTTTACAATAGAATCGGAAGAAGAGCGATAATCCCGGTGAATAATCATATTCAGTACGATTTCACGTATCGCCTCTATCGGATATTGCCATTTTTGGGTGTTTCGCGCATCGCCTGTGATAACTACTTCAATGTTTATGTGTTTTTTAACATAACTAAGGACTTCGTCAATTTGCATAAGAATGTCTGATTTTGTTCTTGCCGTATCTTTAATGGTTATGGGGTCTTGAAATCTGCCCAATTCTATTGTTGTGGAGATTGAATCTTTATTTTTAAACATCAAATATGCCGCATTTGTCGGTTTCCCATCTCTCAATAAATCATATTTTGAAAGAAATGAAACTGTTGATTCATTGATTGTTATTCCATTGTTCTTCAATATATCCATGCTTTTTTGTACTTTATCAAGCGAGATATCGTTCAAAGAATGAATTGGGTCAATATAAAAATCCCAGCTTGAATTTATGGTTTTCAGATGTTCATTGGCAATTTCGTTTATGCTCAGAAGGTGATTTGAATTACCTGCGCGTTTAAAGCACTTTCCTCTTAGTGAAACAGGTTTTATGGGATATTCGGAAACAAAAAATGTCAATATGGTCTTATCTTCCTGTATGAGTATCTCTGCGTCAGGAATTATTTGCGGATTGGTTTTGTTTTTTATCTCGTTAATCCAGTTTTGAATAGTTTCTTTTCCGATGGTTATCCCTTGTGCTTTTCCTTTGTCGGAAACGCCGACATAAACAATTCCGCCTTTGGTGTTTGCAAAAGCCACAAGAGTTTCAATAACGTCTTCGTTGAAAGATGCTTTGAATTCTATGGTTGAGCTTTCTTTTTTGGGTAAACCTTTCATTCGGTACTTTTTGGGAGTATGCTTGCTTTCCTCTTGGATTAGACAAGTTCAGCGTGGGCAAAACGCAATTATGCTCTGTATTTTCATCTCTAATTCAATTCAATAAAAAAATGCCGTAATGTTTAGAAGTCAAGAGTTTTTTGTTGATGAAATTAAAATAGTGTTGACTTCTATGCTTTATAAGATATACTTAAATTAATTAATATAGAGGAGGCTTCTATGAAAAAGAAATATCTGTCTCTGTGTTTTTTAGCCGCTTTAGCGTTGGTAATTTCCGCGTCTCTTTTGGCAAGTCCCAAAATAGGAAAGCACCCCGCGCATAGGGGTAAGACATGCGCCTTTTGTCACGAACAAGCCGGCTTTTCTAAGGCAAAAAAAGGGTATGATAGAAACGGTTCCGAATATAAAAAAATCGGAAAAAATAGACTGTGCGCCGGGCCTGAATGCCATAATTAAATCAATGCATTTTTTCGACGTTTTAAATCAAAACAGGTAATATCCATGCCAAAATTGCTCTATCAAGGACACGGCAGTTACCGTCTGACCTCTGATGACGGAAGAGTCGTCTATGTTGACCCGTACGCGGGCAAAGGCTATGATGCGCCCGCCGATATTATTCTTGTCTCTCACCAGCACATGGATCACAACCAAACCGACTTGTGCGCGAAAAAATCCGGCTGCCGGATCATCACCAACAAGGAAGCTCTCGCGGGCGGCAAGCATAACGCTTTTGACGTGAACGGCATTTTGATTCAGGCTGTTGAGGCAAAAAATTCCAATCACAACCCCAAAGATTGCGTCGGTTACGTCATAACAATAGACAACATAAAGGTTTACGCAAGCGGCGATACATCACGGACAACGCAAATGGAGAAATTTTCCGGTTTGGCCTTGGATTACGCCCTCTTTCCCGGAGACGGCGTCTATAACATGGACTTGCGGGAAGCCGCCGAATGCGCAAGGCTTGTTGCCGCGAAGCGTAATATCATCATTCACTTAAAGCCGGGCGCGCTATTTGACCGCGGCAAGGCGGAAAAATGGGACGCGCCGAATAAACTTATTGTTGAGCCTGAGCAGGAAATAGAGTTATAGTTCGAGGTCATCCTACAAGACCCTTGGGGTACTAAAAAATATCAAACATCATGGTTGCGCTGAAGAAGGCCGATTATAAAATTGATATGAATGTACTGATATGTGACGACATGAAAGCCGAAGTTGACCGTCTCGCCGCCCTGATAAACGAGACCGGCCTTGATATAATGACCGTAACATTTACCGACAGCCGCAAAGCGCTTGACTATGTCGGCAGCGGAGCGGTTGTCGACGCCTGTTTTCTCGATATTGTTATGCCTGAAATGGACGGTATTGCATTGGCGGGAAAACTGCGGGAGAACGGGTACAAAGGCGAGATTGTCTTTCTTACCACCTCAAATGAGTTTGCCCACCAGTCATACCGCGTTCAGGCCTTTGATTATCTTCTAAAACCGCCAACCTTAAAAAGCGTAACGGATATACTGCTCGCGTTGAAAAACTCACGGAATAACGCCGATAAGGACGGCATTCTTGTGAAAACCCATGGAGCGACGAGTTTCATCCTGTTCCGCGATATTTCCTATGTCAAAGTTATAAAGCACAAAGTCTATATATGGTTCTTGAACGGCGATGGAATAGCGGTATATACCACCTTTAGCGAGACGGCGGAGCGGCTTTTGAGCGACAGCCGTTTTGTTCAATGCCACCGTTCTTATATCGTCAATGTAAGCGAAATCACAACCGTTTCGGAACGGCAGGTCGTTATGCGGTGCGGCGCAAAGATCCCCATTGCAAGGGGGATGCCATCGGTTAAGGACAAGATGATGAAGCGGATGTTCATGGGGAATAAAGAAAATGAATATGGTTAGAATGCAATGAAAGAAGTTGCGATTGCGATTCTGATGTTTCTAATGGTATTCGTCACTTTCTATGTGATGATTCTCTGTCTGCCGCCTAAAAAGTCACTGCGTTTTATAATCCTAATTTTTATACCGTTAGCTACCGTTCATACAATAGCGGATTTGATAGTAGTCCATTACGGAATAATTAATATTAATGTCTTCAGGATAATTTTCGAACTGCTGGTGTATGTACCGGTCTTTACTCTGCTGCTCAAGGGTTATTTCTTTCAAAAACTATTCGCGTTTTTTTTCTCACAGGTATTTGTAACAACTATACTGTCGTTTGCCAAGTCGCTTGCCCGGTTTTTTATGCCCTACGGCGAATTTTGGTTCTGGTTAGCTATGCTTGTGATAACGCTTCTCATACTTACCGTTTACATTGTAGCGGTAATAAAGTTCGGGAGGCGTCTGTTTGATGAACTGTTTATCTATGGAAGTTCAAAAGAATGGGGCTTGTACGCGTTAAACGCGGGAATATGTTTCGCAGCCGTTGAAGCGGTATATGTTTTTTTGAATGAGTCTCCGGCTACGGGCATTTTGGTTATATTTTTCGTTTTATGGAATATAATCATTCTATGTTACGCCATTATTAATACCCATCAAAAAACCAAACAAAAGTATGAAGCCGATTTTGCGCTGGGAATCATATCCGCGGGACACGGTCATTATCAAAAGATGAACGAGATGTACGATACGCTCAGAATTTTGCGCCATGATCATAAGTACCACCTGAATGCCATTATTGAGCTGGCAAGCGCCGGAAACATAGCCGAAATTAAAAGATACTTATTAGACTTGCAAACGAATCTGCCGGATGACGGTTTACGGTATTATTGCAAAAATTCCGTCATCAACGCGCTGCTTGAAAGTTACGCCGAACGCTGCGCGGACAAAAATATCGCGTACGATGTCCGGCTTGCTATGCCGGAAACGCTTTCCGTTCCTAATTATGATATGTGCATAATCTTGGGCAACCTCTTGGAAAATGCCATGAAAGCGTGCCGGAAACTGGAACCTCCTGCCTCGTCTAATGCCAAAATTGAATTGCAGGTAAAGACCCAGGGTACACATCTTGCCGTCATGGTGAAAAACACTTTTAACGGAATTGTGAACGAGGAAAACGGTCAGCCGGTAAGCAAGAAAAAAGACGGCGGCTTGGGCTTACGAAGCGTCCGTACCGTAGCCGCCCGATATGACGGACATACCCTTTTTGAATGGGACAATGATACATTCACGGTTTATGTGATGCTGGGGATATAATCCTTCCGGCCTTATCTGTCTGATAACCTACCTGCTTTGCAATTCGTGCCGTAAAACCTGCATTCCGTGCCGCTTCGTCAAAAATCACTTCTTTTTAAAAACCGTTTTTTAACAAGTTAACCTAAAAAGCATAACTTAAAAAAAATGGGAGGAAAAGCCAACTTGAGAAATATGACGAACAAGTATCGGACTGCGGATGACCTTGTCAGGATTCAGCAGATTGAAAATTTTTATGCCTCATTTTTGAAGTATGTTAAATGCATCTTCGCCAATGTAACAAGCAGAGACGCGTTGGATATTCGTCCGATTGCGGGATGGATCAAAATGTTGTGCGACATAGTGCGAAATGACTGCTGTTTCCTGATGCGCGCCATGTTTCATGCCAAACATACGGATGATGAAAACTATCTCTTCTCTCACATGGCGCGCGCTACCATCGTTGCGATGAATATCGGTACTTATTTGAAGCTTCCTAATCATCGGCTTATCGAATTGGGTATTGCGACGTTGCTTCACGATATAGGTATGCTCACGCTGCCGCCCGAACTATATCTGAACGACCAAGCCTTAACGGAAGCGGGAAAAAAATTGATTAATTATCATCCCATACAAAGCTCTAAACTCCTTCAATCATATAATTACCCGCCGCTTATCAATATAGCGGTGAGCGAACATCATGAACGGGAAGACGCTTCGGGCTATCCCTTGAATCTTTCGGGGGATAAAATCAGTCTGTACGCGAAAATTATCGCTGTCGCTTGCTCGTATGAGGCTCTTTCGGCAAAACGCCCGCATAAGGAAGCAAAAGAACACTATAGAGGAATATTGGAGCTTCTTAAAAACGAAGGAAAACGGTATGACGGAAGGGTCATCCGGGCTTTGGTTTACTCGCTTTCGATTTACCCTATAGGACAGCGTGTTTTATTGTCCGACGGACGAAAAGGCGAGGTTATTGATATAAACCCTCAAGACCCGCGTTACCCTGTTGTGCAAATTTTTGAAGACATACAGTCTAACAAAGATAAAAAAATAATTATACAAACTTCTTCCAAGAGTTTGTCCATAGTCCAGCCTCTCTCCGGCGAAGAGGTTATGGCGCAATAATTAAGACCTATAGCAGGCCGTTGAAAGCCGCGGGTATTTCTTTATATTTTTTATGTCCCGTGCCGAAAAAAATGTCTTGAAAAAATATCGTTATTCCGATATTTATGTGAAGGAAGTTTTACGCTATTTTAGCCTAAAGGAGGCGAGCCATGCCTATAACAGCCGGCGGCGTTGCGTCCGGAATGGACACAAACGGCATCATCGAAAAGCTCGTAGAAGTAGAGTTAGAACCCATAAAGGCTATGCAGTTGGATCTCGATCTCAACCGCAGGAAAATAGCCGCGCTTGAGACCATGAGCGCTACCCTAAAAGAGCTTGAGAGAGCGTCGCGCGAATTGTACGGATTCAGGGCATCCTATGACGATAAAAACGTGTCGTCATCCGACCCTCGCGTGATTAATGTTTCAACCACAAAATTAGCCGAAAGAGGGACGCACAAAATCGAGGTTCTTGAGACAGCCTCCGCTCATGTAATATCTACGGATGAAATATCCGAAGATGCGTCCATAATGGCCGGGCGTTTTACGTTAAGAATAGGCGACGAACCATTCAATGTTAATTTCAGAGGCGGAGATATCAAAGCCCTTCAGGAAAGAATAGACGAGGCGGTATCCGAAAAGATATCGACTTCCATTATGAAAACATCCGACGGTAAGGCTGTCCTTACGCTGTCGTCCAAATTGCAGGGCCAAAAAGGAGAAATACTTCTCTCAGGCGATATGGATATTTTAAAAAGTATCGGTCTTGCCGGAGGAATGAAGTCGAGTGAAACTTTAGGCGCCGATTTAAAATTTGAAAAACGCTATTTTAGCCGCTACGACGGCGATAAAGACGCAGGCAGCCAATACGGCGAACTGCAAACCGGAGATAACGGCAAAAAACTAATGATGACCGGCGCGTTGTGGCAGGAATATACTCTTCCGGTGAAAATTGCCGTAAAAAACGATACTGTTTTTGAGTTTGCCGCTTTATACAAACAACAGGAAGAGAATAAAGATGAAAGCGAGCCTTTGAGCGTCGAAATAGGGCCCGATGAGAAAACCATTGTAGACGGAATCGAACTCAAAGGTTACAATATATCACGCACTCCTCCGGGGCAGCAGCCGGCAGCTGAACAAACTTTCGACAGCCTGCTCGGAGTCGGTATAGTGTCCGATAACGGAGGGCGGCGCATTGAAAAAATATATCCGCTTGAAACGGAAGCTGAGGCAGCCGAGCAGGAGATACCCGTAATTAACCAGAAGATACCCATAGGCAAAGATTTTGCCGGCAAACAAATAGTGAAGGTTATATTCTACTGCAACAAGGGAGAGGCGGAATTTTCAGACGCGCGTATATCGGCCTCCGATGAAACCGGCAATTCTTTCGAGCCGCGTAATGTTGTCGCGAAGGCTTCGGATGCCAGATTGATTGTTGACGGTACTGAGGTTTCAAGGGACAGAAACACGGAGCTTTCGGATGTAATCAAGGGGCTTAACCTTAACATAAATTCGGTATCGCAGTCGCCGGTTATAATAAAGGTAGAACAGGACATTGAGAAATCGATCGATAAGATTAAAATCTTTGTTGAATCCTATAACAGATATGTTGACCTTCACCTTAACCTTACCAAGGTCGATGTAAGCAAATCCAAAACTTTCAAACCGGCTGAATTCAAAAAAAGAGAAAACGACTATATAAAAAATGAGAACCAGAACGGCCTTTTTGTAGGGGATGCCACCATAACCCGCCTTGACAACTCGCTGAGGGCTATAATAAGTTCGTCTTACCCGAACCGCGCCGAGAATCAAATCAAGGTGCTTTCGCAGATCGGGGTCTCGACCGGAAATTCCAACTCTGTCTGGAGTTCCATAAAAGAAGGCAGACTTGTAATCGAAGAGGAGACCTTGCGGGAGGTTGTATCCGAGAATCCCGAAGGCGTAAGGATGTTTTTCGCTTCCGATACTACCGGCAGCGGCAAAGAAGACGGCGGTTTGGCTTTCAACATGGTCAAGCAGCTTGACGCCTATGTGGGCAGCGGAAGGAACATCATTAGTACGAGAATAGGCCTTGAGAACGACAGTATAAAATCTACCAACGAAAGGATAACCAGAAAGGAAGATCAGGTCAGGCAGTACCAAAACAAATTAAAAGCCAAATTTTCGACAATGGAAAAAGCCGTATCAGGGGCCAACGCGCAGAAAACATGGATGAACCAGCAGATGAACAACGCTAATAATAAACAGTAAGGACGCCCCGCGGTGGAGATAAGAATAAACAACCAGCCTATTGATTACAAACAGGAAAATGAAAAAAAGTTAGCGGATATTGCGTCTTATATCATAAAATGGACAAATGAGCGCGAACTTGTGGTATTCAGGGTAGAGGTTGACGGCGAGGCTTTTGGCGTTGACGCGCTGCCCGACAAGCCTTTTGAACAAGTCGGCGTTATTAATTTTATGATAGAGTCAAAGGCCGACGTCGCTTTTTCGGCTGTAGAGGAGGGCGTGCGTTACTGCGGTAAAGCGGTCAAGTACATATCAAAAATCGGAGATGATGACGCGCCTCTTTCCGAGCTTGATAACCTCCGCGACGGAATCGATTGGCTCAAAGGAGTCATCTTTTCCGTACTCAGTATTATGGGCATCGACCGTAAATCTTTTGCGTATAAGGGCAGTACCCTGTCGGAATACATCGAAAAGATGGACAACCAAAAAGAGGACTTTACTTTCATAAAAACGAGAGAGAAGGCCGTATCTTATTTCGCGAAAACAGAAAACATCTTTGAGCTTGTAAAAGAGATGCTCCGCTCGCTTCTTTTAAGCGAAGAAATGAAAAAACTTATTATGCACAGCGTCGATTCGCCCGACATCATAGTTTCAACGCTGTCATCCCTTAATGAAACCATTGATGAGGAGCTTCAAAATCTTGAAGACATAGCGATAGCCTTTACATCCGGGCGCGATACGGAGGGGGCTGCCAAACTTCAGCGCTTTGTAGATTTTATATTCAGCTTTTCCAGAGCCTGCCACCACGCCGCGCCCGTTTTCGGCATAGAGATGTCGGGCGTTATAGTAAACGGTAAATCCATGCTCGACAAAAACAGGGATATACACGATTTGCTGAACGAAACAATAGCTGTCATGGAAAATCAGGATTATATCAGCCTTTCGGATATTCTTGAATATGAGATGAAACCCGCTCTTGAGGATATTGGTCAATATATCGATTTGCTTCTTCAAAAAGCCGCGATTTAACTCTTACCCTTTCATCGGATAATTTTCTAAGTTTTGTTCTGCCGGATTTATGCTGCGCTATGGATTTTTTTAAGTGCTCGACATTAGCATCATTTGATAATAAATAGTTTGTCTCTATTAAACTATTGTATTCATCGTTTGTAAAATATAGGAAATGTATGTTGACGGAATAACCATAAGAAAATAAAATTATTCCAGAATGATTACAGTATTAGACGGAAGAGAATATTTTTATTGGATGCCCCTCCATTTTGTTTATGACGGAGAAACAGTTTATATAAGACTTGAAGAACTATTTGTCAATCCTGAAACTGTGGATATTCATATTTATGATGATAATTTTATTAAAGATGCTCACAAAATTGAATCAACAAAAGATAGCAAAAGATATGATCTGATATTTAACGATGTTGTATTTTTTCAAGTTTATGAAGAATTGAGACATATTGAAAGTGTTGATGAAGAATTTGATGAAGGAATCATTAGAAAATATACAAAATCGACACTTATGAATTTCGTAGAAAATAATACAACATTTAAAACAGAAGTTGAAGATTTGTTCAAAAATATGATACATTATTGTGTGAGAACTTCAACAGATTGGTTTGATATTATTGCATTATCAGACCCAATTATAGAATTAGTAGATCAAAAACAAAACGGAAAATAAATAATTATAAAAATAATGGCGTCCCCCACTTATGAGTTGGAGCATATACTAAATACTATGTTTACATTTGAGTTGTCATTTATATTCAGGAATCCTAAAGAAATAAATAAAATAATTGATAAAATTGAATTGTATTTAGGATCATTAAGGAAAAATGGTCAAATTTTAGGGAAAGAACATCCATTGATTCATAAAAATAATTCATTAATTTCTTATGTTTTTGTTCCGGAAAAAAAATCTTTGAATAAAAAATATTCCAATAAATATGTTCTGAAAAATTATAATGAAATTATAGAATCAAAAACAGAAATATCATGTGAAATTATAGGTAAAGAAATAGTCTCTGCAAAAATTTGCCGTTGTAGTTTGATTGATAATTATATTTTATATACAGATTATTTGACGCTTGAACCGCCTCTGCGCTGTGGGAATTGCTTTGGGGTTATACCTTTGTACAAAATTCCTAAAACTTATGATGATGAATATTATGATATATTGTCTTGGGAGACTCAATATCAATCGTGTGATACTCTTCAAATGAATTGTTGTGTAGGTGAAAAATTTGGAACCAAACAAATGAGTGATTATAATAGCGATCTAACTAAATGTGGCATAGACATTTGTAGTAAAATTAAGACCTTAACGGGAAAAAATGTTTATTATTATTTATATCGTTATGTTTATAATCCAATTATGAAAAAGGAAATAAATAGGAAATGTCCTTCATGCGGCGGCGATTGGATTTTGGAAAATACATTATTTGAAAAATTTAATTTCAAATGTGATGAATGTTCCTTGTTATCAAATATTTCAAAGGGAGTGTGAAAGATTCTCTATTCAAAAAGTCACTTGACTAAATATAATTGGGGCTTCCACTATTTAACCGGAAGCCCAATTAATAAAACTAATATAAAATTGATAGATGGCTCTTCCATATAATAAACAAAGTATGACACTCAAAACATTTACCCGCAGCTTGAGGCGAGGACTTGGGAGCGCGATAATTGAGTTGAAAAAAATATGAGAGAAAATAATCGGGTACAACCTGCGTGCTTCGTCTGACATGATTGACTCGTGCGAGGTGAAGCATGGAGGAGGGACAGCGTTTTCGTCATATATATCCGATCTCGACAGACTCGGTCACATCGAAACCTTCAACTATACCTGCGCTGAAAAAATCCGACTCGCGGTCATTACCTCGCCGCAATGACGTTTTGTTCATAGAACCTCCCATTCGTGGCGCGGGAGGACGGCTACTCAAATAATAGCAGCCTCCTACTCGATCGATTTGGAGTCCATGACGCACGTAGTAAGTATTCCTCCGCGTATATTATAGACCGTGGTTACCTTGATGGAAGCCGGTTCAAGCGTTTTTTCAAGGTCTTTGAAAATACGGTCGGTGGCGGCCTCCTGATATATGCCCACGTTGCGAAATGAGGTATAGTAATATTTCAGCGATTTGAGTTCTATTATTTTACGCGAGGGGATGTATTCGACCGTTACCTTCGCAAGGTCGGGCAGGCCCGAAAACGGGCAGACGGCGCTGAATTCGTCGGTCTCGCAGATTATGGTCTGGGTGAGGCCGTCGTATTCAATGGTTTCAAGAAAACCGGTTTTTATGAATGAGTGGTCTTGAAAATCGAAAGTTTTTCCTTCAGCGGTCGGCATATTGTTCCTCGTCTATAAGTTAGAATATTTTTTTATTGTGAGCCACTATATGAATAAATAGCCGGATTAATACAACTTAAAAATGTTCACGAAACGCAGCCCGTTCGCAGGGGCAGATGGCAATCCGACCGGTCATCTCCCGTACTGCTCAAGATACGGCGCGGCAAGAATTAAAATACCGGTTTAATCGAAAAAAAATGAAACTTTTTTTCATATATACAAGTCTATCTGTTGGAAAATATGGCGCAGACAGTATCGGGCGCCATTTTTTTTTCAATACAGCATTCGGCTGTATATAAATTGTCACGCGGACATAAAACGCAAAGGAGTTTCTATGAAAAAAAAAGTATTGTTGAGTTTAGCATTACTCACAATGGTCGTAGCAAGTCAGGTTTTTGCGCAGCAAGCAACTCCGGACAAACTGAGGTTTATCGAAGAAAAAACTCAAGGAGGCGGGTATATCGTTCAGGCGGCAAGCAACAAGATAAGCGGCGCGGTGGTCATTCCTGAGACACACTTAGGCAAAGCCGTGATTTCCGTAAATCATTTCGTGAACTGTACCGGTATTATCAGCGTCTCTATACCAAATAGTGTGACCAGAATCGGCCTAATGACGTTCTCGGGATGCACAAGCCTGACCAGCATTACCATCCCCGCAAGCGTGACTCATATTGGAGCTAACGCATTCAATGGATGCACCAAACTTTCCAGCGTCACTTTCCAGAAATCGGGTATTAGTTTTGATTCAAATTCAACGAACGCGTTCCCCGGCGATTTGGTTGCAAAGTACAAAGCCGGAGGCGCCGGAACCTACAAGCGTCAGGGAGACCCCGCGAAACCTACCTGGGTCAAGGACAAGTAGTGCAGAATTCTCTGCGGATTGCAGAACGGGCGGCTCTACGGCCGCCCGATGTTTTTCAAAGGCTAAACGCATCATCCCGGTTTATCATATTTTATTTACCCATTCAATTCGGCGAAGAACCTTTTATTCAGGGCAATCTTTTCATAAATATATCATTCTTAACACTTGCGGGTCAGATTCTATCTTAAATAGTACAAGTTATTTTACAAGTTCCAGATATTCTTTTGCGGTTACAATTTTTATATTTTCATATTCCTCTAATTCCAACAAATGAACGTCCCCTGATATTATATAATCAACATTAGCTGCTATTCCGCATTCTATATATTTATTATCTGATCTATCTCTACTGGCATTATTTATTTGTCTTACCGGTATTATTTTATTTCCTATCTCTTCAATTGAATTAATAAAATAAGCTATTTTCTCTTTTTCTACATGAAATTTAGGCCGCCCTATCACTTCTTCTATTTCATGCATTATTTCCTTAGTTATAAATAATTCATCTATTCCTTTTATAACTCTTTCCAAAATAATTCTTGGATTGCCGCCCCAAAAAAATGAAGATATAAAGATATTAGCATCCAATACTACCTTCATTCAATTTTTCTATTTTTTCTATATTTTTGTATTTCCTCGGTAATATCTTTTTCTGTAAATTTATATTTTGAAGATATGCTTTCCCCATAAGCAAAAATACTTTCCCACTTTTTTTTTCTTTCTATATATATTCTTGCAGCTTCTCTGATTAATTCAGATCGGGTCCTTGCTTCATTTTGAGCAATTTCATCGATTTGACTTAATAAATCTTCTTGAAAAGAAATGTTTACCGTATAGGCCGCCATATAATGCTCCTTGAATTTTTAATATACAATATTTGTATATTATTGTCAAGTTCATTTTTAGGTTCGTCGCTGAATCATACAGGCAACTACAACTTCAAACCTGCTGTTTCAAGAAATATAGGCATCGCCAAAAGCAGCCTGTTTTAATCCAAAAGATTCTTGACCTTGCGGCTTCTTTAGTAAGCCTTTGTATCATGAAGTCTCATAAAAAAATCAGGGTAAAAGGAATAGTGCAGGGGGTCGGTTTCAGGCCATTTGTCTTTAATCTCGCCCGGATATTTAACATAAGCGGCTTTGTTTTAAACGATACGGAGGGCGTTTACATTGAGGCTCACGCGGAGGATTCCGCGCTCGCTCAATTCATAAGCGCGATAAGCGGCCAAACGCCCGCGCTTGCGTACATAACCGAAGTTGTTGTCACGGACGCGCCGCCTTCCTATGCCGACGGCTTTTTCATAAAGGAGAGCGGGGAGACCGGGCGCCGCGGCGTTTTTTTTTCACCGGATACGGCCGTATGCGATGACTGCTTGAAAGAATTTTTTGATCCCGCGGACCGCCGTTATCATTATCCATTTATTACATGTATACATTGCGGCCCCAGATTTAGCATAGTAAAAGACATCCCCTACGACAGACGCAATACCTCGATGGATAGCTTTTCAATATGCGCGTCCTGCGCCGCCGAATATTCTGATCCCGCCGACCGCCGCTTTCATGTTCAGCCCATTGCCTGCCAATCCTGCGGGCCATCGCTTACAATGAAATCGATTGACGGCACCGAAATAGTGCAGGGCAGTCTTGATACGGCCTCGCGCTTTGTATCCCTCATTAAGCAAAATAAAATTATTGCAGTGAAGGGGGTGGGCGGCTACCTGCTTGCCTGCGACGCCGCGTCGGACGAAGCAGTATCAAAGCTGCGGCAACGCAAGCGCAGGCCGTTCAAACCATTTGCGGTCATGGCCGCGTCAGTTTTGGCGGCGCGCGGGATTGCCGTAATATCCCCCAAAGAAGAAGAACTGCTTGAGTCAAAAGAACGGCCTATAGTCTTACTCAAAACCAAGGAGGCTCTGAGCCCGCTTGTCGCGCCTCAAGTTAGTACTATTGGGGTAATGCTTCCATACATTCCGTTTCAGCGCTTATTGTTCGAAATCGACCCGACGATGATTCTTGTAATGACGAGCGGCAATATCGCAGAAGAACCGATTATCTACGAAGACGATGCCGCAAACAGCGGCTTTGCCGGCATAGCCGATTACATAGTTTCTTATGACCGTGATATTATCGCTCAAAATGACGACAGCGTTCTTTTTGTCGATGACGATATTCCGTTGTTTGTAAGGCGTTCACGGGGATATGTCCCAAGCCCGTTTCAATCTGAATTTTCTCCCGTATCTATTCTCGCCTCAGGCGGAGATTTAAAGAATACCTTTGCCCTCACAAGTAAAGATTTCACAATTGTAAGCCAGCACCTCGGAGATATGGCCCATCCCGCTACACAGGACGCCTTCCAAAAGACTCTTGCCCACTATATGCGCGTTTTCGACATAAAGCCGGACGTAATAGTTTCGGACGCGCATCCTGAATATATGACCACGCGGCTTTGCGACGAACTTGCCGGAACAAGCGGCGCGCGACGGTTGCGCGTTCAGCATCATCACGCGCACGCCGCCTCTGTCATAGAGGAGTACAAGTTGAAAGGCCCTGTCATAGGCATAATATTTGACGGCACAGGGTACGGCCTTGACGGCGTTTTGTGGGGGAGTGAGTTTCTTGTCACCGACGGAGAGGATTTTACGCGCGCCGCCCATTTTTCCGGTTTCCCGTTACCCGGAGGAGAAAAAGCGCTTAAAGACGTATGGCGGACAGGCCTTTCGCTGATACATTCCTGCGGCGCGACTTCGGCATTGTTTGAAGAATATCCGCAAACAGACGCTCTGCTTGAGATGATGGATAAAAAAATAAACTGCCCGCTCTCCTGCGGCATGGGACGCATCTTTGACGGCATAAGTTCCATTCTTGGCCTCAGCGCTTATACCAGCTCTGAGGCAGAAGCTGCGCTGCTTCTTGAGGAAGCCGCTTACAGAGGCAATTGGACGGGCAAACCGTTCGTAATACCGCAAAAAGACGGAGTAATACAAACCGAAGAGCTTACGCGCTACATACTCGGATTACTTGAAAACGGAACGGCAGCCGAGGATATCGCAAGCGCTTTTCATATTTCGATAGCCGCCACAACTCTCGCGGCCGCCGAAAAGATACGCGGGGAAACCGGTATCGGCAGAATTGTAATAAGCGGCGGCGTTTTCCACAACCGTATGCTTTTCAAGGTTGTCAGGGAACTCCTTGAAAAAGCCGGATTCACCGTATTTTTTTCGAGAAGGCTTCCCTTTAATGACGGGTGCCTCTCATACGGACAAGCCGCTGTCGCGCGTCGTCTTGCCCGTAAACTCTGACTCTAAATCCAAACCGGCATAAAACACTTGACATTTATAAATGTAATGATACGCTTATAGTACTTTTTAAGGAGAGGAATTTTTATGCCTACTGCGAAACCAAGAATAAATATAACCGTCCCTAATGAAATTGCTGCAATGTTAAGCAAGACAGCCAAACATAACAAAAAGTCGGTTTCAAAGGTTGCTCTTGAACTCATTGAGTGGGCAATTGAGGAAAGAGAAGATATGCATTTTTCCAAAATTGCCGATTCCATAGAGCAGTCCAATCCGAAATGGGTAAAAGATAACGATAAAATTTGGAAATAGATGCCTTATACAATCGAATTTGTGAGAATTGCGTCGGAACAATAAAAAAGCGGGGACATGCCCCGCCTTTTTATTGCTTGGTTTGTTTGTGTCTGACAGTATTTTATACGCCCCAGTGAGCTTTGAGTCCGCCCCATTTTTCCTGAAACAGTTCGGCCGGCATAAGTTTCGGTCCGCCTTCCGGCATTTCAGGTTTGAATTCCATCTGATCAAGAACATGTTTCTGCAGATCGATTCCCGGAGCGATTTCAATCAGCTTAATTCCGGTCGTGGTTCCCTGGAAAACCGCTCTTTCTGTTACATAGAAAAGTTTTTGTCCGGCTTTTACAGACTCAGTACAGCTGAAAGAGAGCTGCGGGCATTTTTTAACGAATTTTTTTATTTTGCCTTCCTGCTCTATTACGAGTTTGCCGTCTTTGCAGCTTGTCTTAAGGCCGCTGGCCGTAAAAGATCCAAGTATAACGGCAGTTTTAGCCGCTGAGGAAATGTTCATAAAGCCGCCTACGCCTTTAAGAACTCCGCTGACCATACTTGTATTGATACCGCCTGTCGGGTCAACTTCACTTAATCCGAATGAACCGAAATCAAGGCCATGGTAATCGAAGAAATTGAAGTGGTCGCCCTGATCGGTCAAAGACTCAACGTTAAAGTGCGAACCAAACCCGCCTCCTACTAAGGGAACTCCGCCAATGGCGCCTGATTCCGAAATCATAGTCAGGAATCCGGAGCAGCCCTCTTCGGCAATAATTGAACCTATCTGTTGCGGTATTCCGATTCCGAAGTTGCATTTCTGGCCTGGTTTTATTTCCATGGATGCTCTTCTTACGGCTGCCTTTGTTCCGTCAAGCGGAACCGGTTCAAATGCCTGTGATACAACAGCTTTCAAATCTCCGGTTGTGGTTATAGTGTAAGGGTTATTGCCTGGTGTATAGAGCGCTTTCTCCGGCTCTTTCAGGACTACGACATAGTCAACGTATATTTCCGGAATCCATACCGTTTTAGGATGAATGCTCTTGGCCGGGACCAATGCTTCAACCTCGACTATTACTGTTCCGCCGTTGGCTTTCGCGGCCTGAGCAACCGCAAGGTATTCTAATTTGTAAGACGACTTTTGGAAACTGATGTTGCCTTGCTCGTCGGCATAACTGGCTCTTATGAGAGCGTGTGTTATAGGGAGGCCTTTGTATACAAGCCAATCCTCGCCCTGAAAATTCACATGCTCTACCAATTCTTCTCCTGATTTCCTTGCGAGGTCGGTAACTTTTCCGCCCTCTCCGACTCCCGGACGCGGGTCAACGAATGTACCGAGACCTACTTTTGAGTAGCAGAAATTGACGCCCCTTGCCTGTTCTTTGTAAAGGTGTATCAATGTTCCGAGAGGAAGGTTCCAGCCTTCTACCTTGTCGAACATAGCCGAAAGAGCGTTTGAACACGCAAGGTGAGAGCCTACCCATCTCTTGATGAGTCCTTCGTGGGCCAAACAGTCTTCACCGCGGCTTTTGCCGGGCGCGAAGTTTCCGCTTCCCGCGGCATGGGTGTAAGTTAAAGCTTTGGGACTTCCTGTCGCAAGAAATCTGGCTTCAATTGCCTGCAGAGTTTCCTCGGCTACGCCGCACATTCCAAAAGTAGAGCCTATGATTACCGCATTATCGGTTATCAGTTCAGCGGCTTCTTTTGCTGTAATTACTTTCATAAAATTCTCCCCTTTAAAGTATTTTTGTGTGCCTATACACCTTAACAAGACCGGTGTATGACAAATTGTCAATCACTTTCCGAATAATTTTAGCTTTTTGGGGAAAAAATGCGGTCAATGTCCCGTCTCATTGACCGCAATCCGGATCATGACATCTTCTCATTGGAACATCCTGTTCGGCAGGAGCAAAATATGTTTTTCGGGAAAAGGGGTTGACTTATTTCATAAAAGATGCCATGTAGACGTATGGGAAATATGGGGAAAGACATATTTTTTGATTTCGCGCGTTCGTGCGTTGACGCCGCCGACATAGACGCTGTCTATCTGGCAAACTATCCCGAAGAGGCGAAGTGGGCTCCGTTAGTCGCGGTTGAATTGTATGAATACGGAAGGGTAGATATTCCCGGCGATGTGCCGTGGATTGACCACCTTAAAGACATTCCTCCCATTCCTGAAGGCCTTGACGGTATTATTAAATCCGCTGCTAAAACATCCGGCGCGGCGATTGCCGTTACCGGTTCCCGACAGGCTATTGTTTCCGCAAAGGCCGGTCTCGGTTTTTTTAAGGAAAATCAAAAACCAGAGATACTTTTTCTTGCCGCGGATTCCCAGACTTATCAGGCCGACATGAAAAAATTGGAAAATCTCGATTTTTATATCTGCAATATAAACTCCGCTGACTCATCGAAGCAGGAAAGCTCGGTTCTGAGTGAAGTTTTGCCGCTCCTTCGTAAAAAATACGGGGACGAATCGCGGCTTCTGAATTTTGACATAGCGGACAGCGCATCCTCTATTTTGTCCCCGGCTTCGCTCTTCCTTCTATCCGCGCGCGGGGTTAATATAAACGAGATCGCTGCCGGAGCGCGATTAGAGCCGGTACAAGGGACATATAACTTTGTGCCTCAGGCTTGCGGCGATATAGGAACAGGCAAGGAGCATCTGCTCCCCGCCTCTTACATCCCCGCAAAATATTACACAATAATACGCAGTATGATGCTCAAGCAGGGAAAATCCGATGAAATTATCCTCTGGCTTGATCCGCGCTTTGAGGCTTTCGCGCTTTGGCTCAAATATCTCTTTGATGAAAATCCGACCGGCCTTTCCGTTGTATATGAAAAACTTTTGCCCGGAAGCGCTGTTCCCGCTCAAAATTTCTTTGAGACCATCCTTGATTTCGGCGATAATGCTTCAACGGAAGAAGGCCAAAATAACAAGACGCTTATAACCGAAATCTCCAGAAAACGAAGCGCCGCAGGTTCGCCCATACTCAGGGTGGAACTGCCCGACGGAAGCCCCCATTCTTACGGAAGATTAGTCGCTCTCTTTTCAAGAGGCTCGCGTATGCTTTGGAAATAAATATCCGCACGGCCGGCGTATGTATAAACCGTTTCAAACTAATAATGCCGCAGGCCTGAAATGAATTATAAGGACGAGTACAGGAAAAAACTGATGAGCGCCGATGAGGCGATGTCGGTCGTATCATCGGGCGACGTTGTCGAGTACGGGCACTTTAGCAGCAAACCCGTACTCTGCGACATAGCGTTAGCCAAGCGCGCGGACGAACTGCGCGACGTAAGCGTTTTCTCAAGCGGAAACGTGCTGCCGGTTCCTGAAGTCTCGAAGCATCCCGATGCCTTTACCCTTACGGATTGGCACTGGTCAAAGGTAACAAGGTCTATCAAATCGCCCGGACATCCCTTTTCGGGACCTATGATGTTTCAAAGGCTTGGCTGGTATTTGACAGAGCTGGGTACTGCCTATCGTTCCTTATATTACAACGATGAGGCCAAATCCAAGAATATAAAATCAATTGCGGTTTTTCAAACCTGCCCGATGGATGAACACGGGCATTTTAATTTCGGCCCGTCCGCCACTATTTTGTCGGCTTTCGTAGAGGCCTGCGACGTAATCATAATAGAGGTAAATAAAAACCGGCCGCGCTGCATAGGCATTGAAAACTCGGTACACATATCGCAGGTGCATGGCATAATAGAAGTTCCCGATGGCCAGAAACTTCCCGAAAGCCTCACTGTTCCGCCCACCGATGTCGAGCGTAAAATAGCGAATTTCTTAATGCCGTACATTCACGACGGGTGCTGCCTGCAGCTCGGCATAGGAGGAATGCCCAACCTCATCGGCGAAATGATAGTCGAATCGGATTTAAAAGATTTAGGCGGGCACACCGAGATGTTCGTTGAGTCGTTCATGAAAATGATAATCGCCGGCAAAATGACAGGCAGGAAAAAGGCGATCGACCGTAACCTGTGCGCGTACACCTTCGGGCTTGGCTCGCGGGAGATGTATGATTTTATGGATTTGAATCAGGCGCTGATAGCCTGCCCGGCCAGCTATACCAATAACCATAAAACCATCGCGCAGCTTGACAATTTTGTAAGCATAAATAACGCGCTTCACGTAGATTTGTTTTCTCAGGTAAGCGCCGAAAGCCTTGTGGCAAACGGAATAACTCAGCAAATATCCGGCAACGGCGGAATGCTTGATTTTGTCCTCGGCTCGCACGAATCAAAGAACGGCAAGAGTTTCATCGCCATCTCTTCAACATTTACGGATAAAAACGGACAAACCTCATCGCGCATAGTTCCGGTT